>Ga0182027_10000575_pt1 | contig 63409 bp, 47 predicted proteins | sample 712E1DmetaG_FD_121300 | JGI IMG/M metagenome (GOLD analysis project Ga0182027, IMG submission 121300) | Permafrost microbial communities from Stordalen Mire, Sweden - 712E1D metaG (Illumina Assembly) | ecosystem: Environmental > Terrestrial > Soil > Wetlands > Permafrost | place: Sweden...
GTTTTAAAAATTGAAATTCAAACCAATTAAGTAGGTAGCATCAACCTTATCCATATAAGCAAATTCAACCTTGTCGTTATTTAACAGATTGCGTGCATTAAAAAATACTGAATTCTCTTTCCAAAATTTATAAGAGACCATCAAATTCACAATAATTTTCGGGCTAATGGTATACCTGCTGGCATAATCAGCCGGATTGTAAGTTGCCTGATTATTGGCTCTGTTAGCATCGGTATATTTGCCGATGTCATACATTTTGTTTTGCAAGAATGTTTGTTTGGTGTAAAAATACACAGAAGAATTCAAAGTCAGTTTTTTAATGGGTTTATATTCTATCACCAGACCGCCATAAACAGAAGGCGTTGCCTTATGATCCATGGAAATTAGACTGTCTCTGCTAATTGTGTATGATGACGTGTAAGCTTTCATGGTATCCGTAGGAGTAATATTACCATTCATCAAATCATATCCAAACATGTTTCCGGCTGAACTCTGCAGGTAGGAAAAATCCTGCCAGATAGTTCGCGGATAATAATTTTTTAATTTGGTTTCCTGCCATGTTGCAAATATTCTAAAATTCAATTTACTATTTAAAACCACGCTCACATTGCATGTAATCCCGTTTTGAGTAGATGTCAGATCCAGGTTTTTATATTCTCCATGACCGGTAATCTTATAAGGTACTATTGTTGTAGGATCCTGGCCTCTGAATATCGGGGCCGTATTGAAATACAATGTCATTGAATCGGGGGTGAAAAAATTCAGGTCTTTGAGGACAGAATGAAATCCTTCTATTTCGACCATAATTTTCTTAAGTATTTTCGTACGATATCCCAGTTCAAACATATCCATGACCGGCAATTTCAAATCCTGGTTGCCTTCGTATGCCAGTGTATAATACCCGGGTATAATCTGCCATTGGTAGTCGGCATAAGAATCTGCTATAAATGGACCCCGGTTTGCACGGGAATAATCTGCCCTGATTACATTGTTTTCATTGATATCATAAGTAGTTATAAACTGATAGGTAAATTTATTTACATCGGGCGTATTGTATTTATCACCTCTTAACGCAGCAATAACCCTCAGTTTTTTAAATGCTTTGTAATCGGCGCGTAAATAATAGGCAAATGAGTTTAACTCCTTTGGTCCATTTAAAAAACCATCCTTTAATGCAGCATTGCCCCATTTGCTGTCATCATAAATAGTGTTTTGGTAACTTACTCCGGGTCTGAGAACTAATGTGCCGAAAGTATGTTCGTATTCAAGGTTGCCGTTGAAAATTTTTGGCTCGATATGCCAGCCCTGATAGCCTTTTTGGATATATTGATTTCCGTCCTTTCCATTGATACCTGTCATATAATTTATCTGAGTCTGAAAACCCATTGCATGTGCATGAAAATCAACATAACCTGTCTGCGAGGTCCTCCCGATAATAGGAATATCATTGTTACCCAGAGTACTTGACACTACGTTTGAGTTTTGTGCTCCAAAAGCAAGATCCATTCCGGTGTTCTTAGAAGCATTATAAGTAATAAATGCATTTCCGGCATATTTTTCATTGGAAAGGTTCAGATCGGGGAATTTACTGCTGAAATTTTCCTCAACATAAAGATTTTCCCTCCCCTGTTTCCAGAATAATTTTGCAGTATCCATTTGCGAAGCTGTATATTTCTGGTCCCTGTCAAACACATAGTAACCATTATCAAAACGGTTTAAGCGGGTGTAATTACCGGAAACCCTTACTTTAATTTTATTGCTTATACCAAAACTAACAGAAGCGTTGGCAATTTTTGAATTGTTGGTGCCAAGTTGAATTTGTCCATCGGTATGAAGTTTTTTACTGTCCACCGTCCTAGTTATGATATTAATAACCCCCGAAACTGCATTTGGTCCGTAAAGGGCACTAGATGGTCCGCGAATAACTTCGATTCGATCCACATCGTTCAGGTCAACCGGAAGTGTTTCCCAAAAAGTGCCGCCAAATGCATAGTTATATACGGGACGGCCATTGATCATCACCAGGGAAATTGAATTTTCGGAATATACTAAAATACCTTTGGGCGGAAGGTTATCATCACCACGTATATGTACATCATAATTACCATCAGTCTTTTCACGAACAATCATACCAGGAACCAATCTCAGTGCTTCAGGTATGTTTGTTGCCCCGGAGCTTATTATTTCATCCCTTGAAATTACAGTGGTTGACAGGGGAGAGTTCAATGATTTCTCTGCACGCTTTGATGCGGATGTAAGGTCCTTATTCAGGAAAAATTCAATCAATTCATCAGACGACATCTGGAGTTTATCTGCTACCTGAATAAGATCTTCAAAGGGCAATGCCAATAGGTTGTCGTAGGTTAATTCCAGCAATTCCTCTTTCGACATATCTTTCACTGGCTTGGTTAATTGTTGTGAATAAAGATTGGCCGCCAAAAAAATCATGGGCAGGCATAAAACGAAAATATATCTAATCACTTTCATATGAATCTGGTTTTATTATTTAATAATTAGTTTACTGCAATGCCTAATGTTACCAAGGAACTGCTGACAACCATCCCTCTTTTTTCAATATTCTTTTTATTGAGTTCATACTTAATTCTGTCACCATCTTTGATATAATTAATACATGCTCCCTGGGTTGCAAGACCTTCTTTGTCAGTAACCACCAATACACTTTTACCCGACAATTTACCGATTACCTGAGCCAACTCAGAGCTTTTCGAAGCAGGTATATACAATATGTGACAATTGTCTATTTCATCAACTGAATTAAAGGTTTTCACCAATATATTCTGCGAACCCACTTTTTGTTTGCCGGCAATAATTTCTAATTCTTTGGCCATGGGCGATGCGCCAAGAATAGCAATTATAAAATCACCTTGCCGATCTGTGGCGGGCCATTCAATGTATTTTGTAAAATTATACATGAAAAGCGCTTTAAACTTTTCGCTTTGTGCATAGACACTATGCATTTCGAAAACGATAAAGCATAATACGAATAAAAGTTTTTTCATTGGCTCAATAGGTTATTAAATTATTAATTAGCTAGCTGAAAAATTTTGTTTGACTTTTCTTTTATTTAATGATTGTTTATTTGTTAAACCACTTTGTTTTGAATCCATCTCAAGCTTATACCACCATATTTGCTTTAAACTTCCTCTAAGGTTAATTAACTCTTTAAAGAACTTTATAAGCTTTCTCTATTAAATATAATTAAAAAAGATCAAATATTTTTCGCGTTTTCAGCCAAATTATTCACAATGGCTTTACCCGGAAATAATACGCCCGAAAAATTGGATTAACGAAATGCAATGAACAGTGATCAGTCAACAGTCACTAGTGTCCGGCATAAATAGTTTATCCTCTACGAGGAATAATCTATAATTTGCAATCACTTAAACTACAATACTTTATCAGCTACGCTGAAATTCTCCGTAGGAGATTTAGTATTGTAGCTAATTCAAATCCACACACATTTTAATTACCTCGTAGAGGTTATACAATAGGGGATTCAAGGATTAATTGCTATTTTTAACCGGACACTAGTGAGTCAACAGTCAACAGATCACAGATTACAAATCACAGTAAAAATATGGTTATTGGGCTTTGGATGTTGGGTATTAGAAAAAAGATCGGGCTGAAAGCCCAGGTTAATTTAGTCCAGGGCATCGCCCTGGATATACAATTCATCCCTTTTTCAACAAGTCGCGGATTTCAGTTAATAAGATTTCTTCTTTTGATGGTAATGGTGGCTCAGCGGGGGCTGTTTCTTCTTTTTTCTTAGCAGCATTCATTGCTTTAACTACTAAAAAAATGGTAGTGGCTACAATTAAAAAGTCAAATATTATTTGTAAAAAATTCCCGTAATTTATTGTTACTGGCGGCTTCCCTTCAACAGCTCCTTTGAGGCTAATTTTTAAATCTGTAAAATTAACCCCGCCGATAAGCAATCCCAGTGGAGGCATAATTACATCGTTTAGCAATGAAGTCACTATTTTACCAAAGGCAGCACCAATAATGATACCGACTGCCATATCCAGAACATTGCCTTTCAGTGCAAATGCCTTAAATTCATCGAATATTTTCATTTTGTCACAGGTTTATTATATGATTTTCATTTGAAATTATATGCAAAGCCTACGCCGAGAATTTCCTTAAATTGAGTTCTTGGTCCGGTTTTGGCAGGATTGTTTTTGTCATAATGAATTTTGATATCGTCGTCGTATATTAATTGCATATTGAAGTTGACAACTAAAAATTTATTCACCTTAAAAGCCAGAAGGGTTTCCCAGTTAACATCAATGTTTTGTGGATTATGCAGATAGTTTGAAAACAGATCGATTTTGGTTGTGAATGCAACATTTTTAAGGATCTCGCTCTTGAAATCATTCTTGGTATAACTCATACGGATATAGCCGCCAAATTCATATTTTGCTTTTTCCCCATTTTTCAGTAAAGTACGTTCACTGTCAAAAATTGCCGGCTTCACTCCAAAAGCTCCGGAGTCTGCCAGTGCCTGGTCATTTACTATGGTTATTTTTTCAGTTATCGGGGCAGCAAATATACTGACGTGACTATTGGGTTGATAGTCCATTCCCAATGCTCCTAAAAGATAGGCTGGGGCCAAAAAATCTGATATTTTTGTTTTTGTTGAATCGTTTGGATAATCATAACCGGGACTCATTTGCGTTTTAAAATTTAACAGGACGGTATAATATAAATTTTTAGCAGCTTTACGACCAACTTTTGAAAGGAAATCAAATTTATCATCGGTTTTTCTGAAGGCCCCGCCCGTACCTTGCTGTAATAGACCGTATCCAATGTCTAACGTGGTATTCCAAACTATTTTGTCTTTTCTGTAGTTAACAAATGCACTGATTAATCCATTAACAGCCAATGAATTTTCTCCTCCTGCCGCCCAGTTTGTCAATGATGTTTGTGCCAAATTTAAATTGGTGACAGCACCTTTTTCCCATCCCTGAAGAGTATCAGGGACTTGTTTTTTTAACTTACTTTCAGTTTCAGTCACCTGGCTAAATATTGCCTGAGTAAACGCTACTAAAATCAGGATCGTTTTGAGTAATTTTCTTTTCATGTTTTTTTATTTTGATTGATTTTCATTTTTCAAAATTTCAGGATAGGATAATTATCAAACTAAAAATTGCAAAACATGTTCATTTTGAAATGATTTATTTTTATATGACCAATTGAACCAGGGATGTCTATGTCTATTCTGCTGATTTAAAATTTTATGAATATCCGGATTAATACCAATTCAAGCTTTAATAATATTTTTTCTCGCAGATCCGCGCAGATTCTTTCGCTGATTTTCGCAAACATTCAGGATGTTAAATTCTGCGATTATTTGCGTCCTGATCTGCGTAACTCTGCGAGAAATCAATTAGGTAAAAAGGTGAATAATCATTTAAAAGTAATTCACAATTGCAAATAAAACGGCGTGCTAATTATCGTTTTTTAGGTGACTCATAACGAAGTTTCTAAAAGAGGCTGTCTCAAAAGTTTATACCAAGATTACTAAATAATCGTTTTATCTCTGTGGACTCATTTTCTTTTTCTGTGACTCCCGGCCTTAGCTGAAGCGGCTACGCGCAGGCAGGTCTGTGGTTTAATCATTTATTTTACCACAAAGAATTCACAGAGTTTAAATTGAGCGGCACAGAGAGACTTTTGAGAAAGCCTCTTTATTTTTCGTTCAGTTCATTTTTATTAAAAATTAATTTTCAGGCTGCCGAAAAATTCACGCAATGGTCCCGGCTGATAGCAATTTCCGTCAGGATCGGGTTCCGTAAATGCTATATAATTTTGGTTTGTAATATTTTTAACGTAGAAACTAATTTCCCCTTTGCATCCAAACAGCTTCCAATCATACGAAATGTGTGCATGAAAAAGGTTAAATCCCTCCTGAGTAAGGTCTTTGTGAACAACATCAGTATAAATATACCATTTTGTCTGCAATTCAGTACTCACACCCAAAGTCAGATGCTTCCATAATTTATATTCCAATTCAGCATATAGCTGATGTTTAGGAGAATTGGGCAGCCAATTACCATGGATGCTGTCGGGAGCAGTATATTTAAAGTCAGAGTATGTATATGCTGTTTGAAAGCATAAATTTTTAACGGGGTTTATTGAAAAAGAAACTTCGAGTCCTTTTCGCTCACTCGCACCGGCATTACCGTAAAATACTTCCTGATTTCCACGTGCCGGATATAATTTATACCGATAAAAGTCTTTATCGGTTGTCATATAGAAGCCGGTAATATCATAAAAAAGCACATCGTTGAAAAATCCTCTGATACCCACTTCTTCAGAATTTGATGTCGCGGGTTCCAGTGACTGATTGAAACCACCAAATGATACCGGGTTACTTGCCAGTTCTTCGGTAGCAGGCGGCATAAAGCCCTGTCCCCAGTTGGCATACAATGTCAGCATGGGCTTAACATTATATGATATCCCTACATTGCCGGAAACATTATTGAAATTAGCACTTCCCGATTCGCTACTTACAAAATGCATTTTATCAGACAGACTGTTGTGAATGTTATCGTATCTGATACTGGCGGTAATATTTATATTCCTGATGATTTCAAGTTTATCGGCAATAAATACACCAATATTACTTTGATTGATGGTCTGATTTGCCAGCAAGACAGTGTCTTCCAGATTTACTTCACTGGTACTTTCAACCCGGTTTGTATCGCTTAAGCTCTGCAGTTTATATTCACCAATATTTTGCCACTGAAAATCGGTACCAATACTGATATGATTTTTAAAATTTTTATTGCCCATATGAATATTGTATTGTAAACTACCACCATCGTCCGAAAGGTTTCGATATTGTGCAGCCTTATTACTGGTTTCTTTGTACTTCCACCAGCGTGAAAACCCACTTAGTTGCAAATCGTGATTCTCTGAAAATTTTATCAAACCCGACAAACTGTTTGTTATCCGATTTGTCTTCTGATATTCATTAAATGGATTTGCATCAGGGTTAGCCTGTTTAGGGTTTTCCATAACCTGATCAAGACTAAGCCCTTCGGCGTTCTGATTAAAATAGTCAGTTAGCCTAAAAATCTGTGTGATTTTTATTTTAGAATTTGGAGACCAGTTAATTTTATCACTTAGGTTATTTCCCCAGTAGGCAGTATGATCGCGATATCCATCGCCTTTTATTCTTGAATATGACAGGCGATAATTAATTTTGTCATCTGTCCCGTCTATCTGTGCCAATCCCTTAAAAAAACCATTGGATCCTATGCTGGAAAATACCTGTCCACCGGCCTTTTTGTTGCCACCGTTGTTAGTTACAATATTCAATACGCCTGCAGCGCCGCCTCCACCATAAAAAGATGCGGAGGGTCCCCTGATTACTTCAATATGGTTCACAGTTTCCCAGTCAACATCATACAAGTCAGGTGCGAAACCGGAGGGGTCATTGACCGGAATTCCATCGATAAGGACTTTGATGCCTCTTAAACCCCGCTCTGAAAGTATACCTTGACCTCTGATTGACATATGCAACCGGGAACCATCGGCCTGATTGTCTATTCTGACCCCCGGTACAAGCCGCAGTGCTTCATCGGCAGCTATTGTTTTAGGCATTGCAGATAGAATATCACCGTTTACGAGCGATATTGCCATTGTATTCATTTTTAAACTTGTTGGTATCCTGGAAGCAGCGATAATGACCTCCTGCAATAATTTTGCTTTTGTGGAGTCCTCTGTTGCTAATGGTTTTACTTCCTGACCAACTGTATTCCTAAGAGAATTCAGATTGAGAATAATGAGTATTATTATATATTTCGATTTCATTTTATATCGTATTAATGAATTTTGGTTTGGATTAAAATTCAATATGCACATCATAAATACTTTCTGCGATTAAGTTGTAATTATAAATCGATGTTCAGTTTAACTTCCGGAATAAATAAAAAGCAAATTGTTTTCTGAATTTTATTGAATAAAGTATTGATGTTCATTAAGTAAAATAAACATCAATTATAAATCCAATTTCGATTTTGTTGAATTGCAGAAATGAATGCCTAAAGTAGATTTTTTGGTGGGGGTGTGATGATATCGGGATAAAAGGGGATCAATTTTTCATGATTCGAATAATATAAAATTTTTTTACTACTGCTTAAAATCAGGAATGAACAATTATAGACTACATAATCTTTAATAATTTTTCCCTGAGTAGTCTGGATTTTTTTATTCTGAGGCAATAGAATATCAGTTTCTTTTTGAAGATGATTGTCGAGATTTGTTTGTAATTTTTCCTCCTGTTTATCGTTAATGCAACAGATAAACGTTGTATCGCCTTCCTTGTGGATCCTGACTAGATCATAGAGTTTGCCATCAAATCTAAATTCTTTATTTTTTTCGACCCATCTGAATTTTTGATAGTTTGATTTCGTTATGGAGATGGCTGTCAAATCATTACCTGGTAACTTTTTAATTATTTTTTCCAGCATTTCTTCCCGGATATTGAATTGACGGATTGTAAAAACTAAATAATATCCCAGAATATTATAGAGGAAAAGAATCACCAGCAATTTAGACAATATTACACTTAACTTTCGGATGGGGTCGGTATTTTAAATACAAATATAAAAAATTTTATATGTGTTGCCGTTTGTTAATTATTTTTTCTAACAGGAATGTATTATAAATAAGTAATTTGGATGCTGGGGTTAAAAATAAAGGATAGACAATACAAAAAAAAATACATTTAATTTATAATTACAAACATAAATTGTCAAGAAAGGCAAATAAATTAAGCTGTAAATGTTGTCTAGGGATAAATTCCTGTTTCAATTAAATAAGTTTATAATTTTTGTTTTTCCCGATATGCAGACCTGTTTTCAGATAAATAAAATTAAGTAACCAGATGCGAAAAGAAGTTGATTTACCTTTAGTAGGATCAAATGTAAATTTCCAGTTCATCTTTTCAATCCTTGGCTTCATTACTTCCGGATGAGTACCTTTGAATTTGATCAATGTATCTATATTGGAGTAATCAAATTCATCCACTTTTGGCAAATTCACCTCGATCCAACTATCATCGTGCCACAATTTATTGAATGAAACAAGTTTTTTCTGCATCGCAGCGGGAGTTTTAATCCAGCCATAATGGTAAATACTGGCATCTACAACTTTTACATGCAGCTTTTGTCCTTTTTTTCTGAAACTCATTGCATCTTTCCACGATGTAATTTCTTTGTCATTGCGAATAACACGGATTTCATCGTATTGCCATTTTCGTGAAGCGGCAACATAATCGTACGAGCCGTAAAAATTTGTGTGATTAAAAAGCAAACCTTCAACCCGTTTATCATCTTTCCAACGAATCATCCCTTCATGAATTACAGGAAGAAATTTCTCGTGATACACTTCATCGGCTTGAATATAGAATGCCCAGTCGCTATCGGCTGCAACGGCTTTAAATGCTTTGTCGGTTTCGACTGCCAGAACCCTGCCGCCTTCACGCAGACTATCGTCCCAAACCGATTCAATAATCTTTATTTTAGGAGAATCAATTGATTTTATTAATTCAAGTGTATTATCTTCAGAATTTCCAACCGATACGATAAATTCATCACAAACAGGAAGGATGGAACGAATCGACTCAGTAACAGGATAATCAAATTTTATTGCATTACGAATAAATGTAAAACCGGAAACCTTCATTTTTTAATTCAGATTAGTTTGTATTTTAAATTTACTTCCCTAAATCCTTTTAAAACTATATATAATTGCTGTTAGTAACTGCATCTTGTTTGATTTGTATCAAATTATTGTGAAGCGTGTTCAATAAATTTAGATGCGTTTCATAAGGATCAAAAATAGAATAGTTCCTTGATATTTTATATGCCAGCTGTTATAATTGTAAAAAATGACGTGATTTATAAAGTCATAAATACCGATCGCGGGAAATTAGGGAGAATAGTTTTTTTATACGGTATTTGATTTGTAGAGAGATTTTATGAAACAATAACATAAAAAAAGAATCCTATTCGTTGTCAATTATTAATTTTGCAACTTGAAATTTCCAATTAGCCCGATTAATCAATTTGATATATGCTTAGAAAAAGACTAATAAAACAGCTGATAGCTATTGTACTTATTGGTACCATTTTTAATTGCAATTCGAGGATTCCTGAAAAGAACAGTGTTAATAAGCAAGTCACTGCTATTTCAGATGTAGAAGGTTATATTGTAAAATCTTCTACAATCGATCAGACTATCTCAATATCGGGAACTTTAAAGCCTCTCGAAGAAACTATATTGATGCCTGATGTGGCAGGTCGTGTGGTTGTTATAAACCTGCAGGAAGGTAAATTTGTAAAACAAGGGACTTTGTTGGTAAAGCTTTTTGATGAAGATTTACAGGCTCAACTCCATAAATCGCAGGCGCAACTGGAAATTGCCGAACAGACTCAAAAAAGGCAAAGTGAATTAATGAAGGTGAATGGAATTAGCCAGTTGGATTATGATCAGTCCGTTTTACAGGTTCATTCAATCAAAGCCGATATCGAAGTATTAGAAGTACAAATACGAAAAACAGAAGTGTCTGCTCCTTTTGATGGTATGATTGGATTAAGAAACGTGAGTTTGGGAGCAGAAGTAACTCCCTCAACTCCAATAGCAACAATACGGGCAGTTAAACAACTGAAGCTTGATTTTAGTGTGCCTGAAAAATACAGCACTCAGGTTAAACCTGGGAAACAAGTTCAGTTTACCGTACAAGGTGATGATAAAAATTACAATGCAGTTGTGACTGCAACAGAAGAAGGAATTGATCCTGTCACCCGGAATCTGAAAGTGAGGGCCCTGGTAAATATGAATACTTCGTCACTGGTTCCGGGAACATTTGCAAATGTTGAATTAAAATTGAACGAAGATACCCATGCACTCATGGTGCCAACCCAGGCAATTATTCCGAGGGAACGAGACAAACAATTGATTGTTGCAAAATTCGGTAAGGCCAGATTGGTTTCTGTGACTACTGATATAAGGCAGGCCTCAATGATAGAAGTTACAAAAGGAATCATGCCGGGGGATACCATTGTTACTACCGGAATTCTTTTTATTAAGCCGGGAGTAAACTTAAAATTTTCTAAAGTGATTAAATAAAAAAGTATGACTTTATCTGATATTGCGCTTAAACGCCCTGTAGGATCCATTGTGCTGAGCTTAGTTATTGTGCTGTTTGGAGTTGTCGGCTATACTTTTTTAGGTGTACGTTTATATCCTGCCATTGATCCGCCGACCATCAATGTGCAAACAAATTATACCGGAGCAAATGCAGATATAATTGAATCCCAAATTACAGAACCATTAGAAAAAGCCATTAACGGTATCGAAGGAATAAAAGCTATTTCTTCCTCATCATCCACAGGTAGCAGTAATATTACCGTAGAATTTAATGTGGGTGCCGATCTGGAGAAAGCCGCCAACGATGTTCGGGATAAAACTGCCCTGGCTACCAGGAATTTGCCACTCGATATTGATGCTCCGCCAGTTGTTTCAAAAGCCGATGCCAACAGTGACCCTATCATTACCGTGTCGGTTCAAAGTTCAACAATGAATGCACTTGAGCTGGGTGAATATGCGGAAAATGTCCTGCAGGAAAAATTGCAGACAATTCCGGGTGTTAGCGCTGTTGGACTCTATGGTCAAAAAAGAACAGCGATGAGGCTTTGGCTTGATCCGGATAAAATGATTGCCTATAATGTTACCGCTCAGGATGTTAATACAGCCCTTCTCAAGGAAAATGTAGAACTACCCAGTGGAAAATTAACTGGAAAATCGACTGAAATAATTGTCAAGACTTTGGGCAGACTAGTTACAGAAGAAGATTTTAACAACCTGATTATAAGTCAGACCAACGATCAGATTGTACGATTTAGTGATATTGGCGAGGCCGATCTTGGGCCACAAGATGAAGAAGTTAGTGTAAAACTAAACGGTGGCGACGGGATCTCACTGGCATTAATTCCATTGCCAGGCGCGAATCACATTCAGATTGCCAATGAATTTTATAAACGATTTGACGATATACAGAAGAATCTACCGGCAGGTTTGACTGTTTATGTCGGCTACGATAAATCAAAATTTGTAAGGCAATCGGTTCACGATGTTGTGGAGACTTTACTCATAGCTATTTTTTTAGTGGTTATGATTGTCTTTCTGTTTTTCAGAAATTGGGTCATCGCTTTAAGACCTTTAATCGATATTCCGGTATCCCTGATAGGGTCCTTCTTCTTTATGTACATTTTTGGGTTTTCTGTGAATGTTCTGACATTGCTGGCAATAGTTTTGGCAACAGGGTTGGTTGTTGACGATGGTATTGTGGTAACAGAGAATATCTTTAAAAAGATTGAGCTTGGAATGGATAAGTGGAAAGCTGCTTTTGAAGGGACACGCGAAATATTCTTTGTTGTCATTGCCACATCACTTACTCTTGCCGTCGTTTTTATTCCGGTGATATTTTTACAGGGCTTTACGGGTAGATTATTCAGGGAGTTTGGAATTGTTGTGGCCGGTGCTGTTCTGATTTCAGCCTTGGTATCTCTTACTTTAACACCTGTTCTCAATGTGAAGCTGGGTGGTAGTTTATCGAAACATGGGAAATTTTATAAATCCACTGAACCATTTTTCGTTGGACTTGATGCAAAGTATCGTAAATGGCTATGGTATTTTATGAATCGCAAATGGCTATCTTTTCTCATATTGGGATTATGCTTTGGTTTAATCCTGATTTTCTCTAAAGTTCTAAAATCTGAATTGGCGCCGCTTGAAGATCATAGTATAATAAGAGTCTCATTAACAGCTCCTGAGGGAACGGGATTTGATTATACCAAAGATTTACTCGAACGAATTGCGGATAGTGTTACCGAAAAAGTGCCTGAAACCCGGTTGCTCTTCACTCGGATAGGGGGTTCTACTAGTCCCAATACCGGAGGAATGAATATATTTCTTAAAGAGCCCAATGAACGGAAGGCAACCCAACAACAAATTTATGACAGGCTGACAAAAATATTTAAAAAGTTTCCGGAAGCCCGAATAATTCCAAATCAGGAACAGACCATATCGACCTCGCTTGCTGCAGGCTCCCAATTGCCTGTTCAATTTGTTTTGCAAAATTTGGATTTCACTAAATTGGAAGCAGTTCTTCCTAAATTTCTCGATGAGGCGCGAAAAGACTCTGTATTTGGCAATGTCGATGCCAATCTGAAATTCAATAAACCAGAAATCAACCTTACTATCAACAGGCAAAAAGCAACCGATCTTGGCGTAAATGTATTGGATGTGTCAAGCGCGCTCGATTTTGCACTGAGTGGGCGCAGGTACGATTATTTTTTAAAAAACGGGAAGCAATATTATGTTATTGGCCAGGTTGAGAGGACAGATCGGAACAAACCTGCCGATGTCAGTTCAATGTATGTCAGAAGCAATTCGGGTGCAATGATCCAATTGGATAATCTGATTACAATGGATGAAAACAGCAGTCCGCCTACATTGTATCATTTCAACCGGTATAAATCTGCAACTATTTCTGCTTCTTTGGCAGAAGGCAAAACATTGGGCGAAGGTATTTTTGAGATGCAAAAGATTGCTAAAAAACTTCTGGATGAATCATTCCAGACCTCATTGTTAGGACCATCCAGGGATTTTGCTGAGAGCAGCTCTAATACTTCTTTTGCACTTTTGCTTGCACTGATATTAATTTATTTGATATTGGCTGCACAATTTGAAAGTTTTCTTGATCCAATTATAATCATCCTTACGGTACCCATGGCATTTGCAGGTGCGATGCTATCTTTATGGATATTTGGAGCCACACTGAATATATTTTCAGAAATCGGAATGATTATGCTCGTAGGACTTGTAACGAAAAATGGAATTTTAATTGTTGAGTTTGCCAATCAAAAAAGAAAGACAGGATTAAATAAATCGGAGGCAGCTTTTGAAGCGGCTGCTGCGAGACTGCGTCCAATTTTGATGACATCGCTCGCCACCATTTGCGGAGCATTACCTATTGCATTGGCATTGGGTGCCGGGGCCCAAAGCCGTGTGCCTTTGGGGATTGTTATTGTATGTGGATTGTTCTTCGCTTTAATCCTTACATTATTTGTTATCCCGGTCATGTATACGCTTATGTCCGGTAAAAGGGAGGAAATAACCGATCATTCTGCTATTGATCAGAATTTACCGAAATAATATTTTTGAATAATGAAATTTAATTTTTGTTCGTTTCTTCTATTCTTTACCTGCACAGCTATACAGGCACAGGAATTACTTTCTTCAGACAGCGCGGTCAGCATCGCATTAAAAAAGAACTATGATATACTGGTTGCAACCAACGATGCTGATATTGCAAGAATTAATAATACAGCCGGGAATGCTGGTATGTTGCCAAATCTGGCAGTTAATGCCTCTGACAATTACGCTGTAAATACTATTAATCAGGAAGTCACAACCGGCAGTCCATCGCCGGATACGAAATCTAATTCCATCAACGCCGGGGTGGAATTGAACTGGACCTTATTCGATGGTGGTAAAATGTTCGTTACAAAAAACAAGCTGAATGAGATTCAATCACTGGGTAAAATTGAGTTTAAAGACAAAGTGCTCCAGACCGTTTACGACGTAATTGTTGCCTATTACGATGTAGTCAGGCAAAAACAGCAACTGGCATCCATAGATGAAGTGATTAATTCAAACGAGGAGAGGGTAAAAATTTTAAAGACAAGCTTTGATGCAGGACTTACAGCAAAAACAAATTTGTTGCAGGCACAAATTGATCTGAATGTATATAAAGAACTGGCTATTAACCAACAAGCTGCTATTATAGCTTCAAAGAGAAATTTGAACCAGCTTCTATCAAGGGATGCAAATATCGGGTTTGAGGTGCCAGATACAATACCTCTGAATTACATTCCCGATGAAAAAGAATTATCCCAGAAGTTATTTTCAAATAACACCAGTGTATTGTCTTTACAAAAACAGGTGGATATTGCAGGGTCTAGTCTGAAAGAATATAAAACCATGTTGCTTCCCAAATTATCTGTTTACGGTGGCTACAATTTTATGGAAACCGATAATACGGCAGGTACTTTATTAATGAACCAAATAAAGGGCCCCCAGTTTGGAGGTACTATTTCTATTCCGCTTTACCAGTCGGGTAATGTGCACAGACAAATCCAATCGGCAAAGATTCAACTGCAGTCAACTGAATTTAACCTGGAAAATATTAAAATTCAGGTAAATACGGAATTGCAAAATACACTGACCGATTATGAGAATCAAAAAGAGCTATTGGAAATTGAGAAAAGTAATACGGCACTTGCCAAAGAGAATCTTGATATTTCCATGGAACGCCTGCGTTATGGTCAGACTACTTCTCTTGAAATACACCAGGCCCAGGAGAGTTATGTTGGCTCCGTTACCCGACTAATAAATTTTGAATATAACCTGAAAGTTGCCGAGACAAAAATTAAGCAGTTGCTGGCGTTACTGTAATTTCGGCAGGTAATTAGTGATTGGTTATTGATGGCTGCATAAGTCAAAGACTTGCGCCATCCTGTTTAATTGGTAATTGGTGACGGCACAAGTCAAAGACTCGCGCCAGCCTGTGGTTGCATAATCATCTCATGGCGCAAGTCTTTGACTTGTGCCATCCTGTATTTCAAGGATTTGAATTATTTGAAAGTAGCTTTGATTCTCTGAATTTTGTGCAGACAAGAAGGCTAAATGCCATAAGCCAAATAAGTATAATTAATCCGGGTGTCATTGCACCGGTTGCCGCTGATCTGAATTTATCCATACCAAAAATAAATATTATCCCCGAAATTTGTCCTATCATTAGTAATAGACCATTTGATGTACCTTCCGGGGTTGGATAGGCAATTTCAGCGCCATATTGGAATCCGATAGGACCAGCGCTGAGTAGAAAAAATCCCAAAGTAAAAGCTGAGAGGAGAATAGCCCAGTAACTTGTGGCAAATGTTATTCCGACCAACCCTGGAATAGCACCTGCCAAAGCTGAAATAATGAAAGGAATGCGTTTGTTAAAGTGGTCGGAGAGGGCAGGCATAATAATGGCGCCAATGACACCTCCAACAATCATCGATCCTCCGACAATCCCAACCTGATTGATAGTTAAATGTCGTAACCTTAAAATATCCTCGATCCAGGTAGTTACAGCATTGAATACTCCCAGTCCGACAAAGAATATAAACATCAGGAATATAAAATTACGTTGGTGTAAAATGTGCTTGAGACCATCCAATACCAGCGACCGATCTGTCTGGTCCAACCGACAGGGAGGTGTAGGAGGATTTTCCCTGGCGAATAACAGGAAAATAATTGCCACAACTATGGCAAAAATCCCATAATCAATTAGCATGTTATTGATCCCGGAACGGGTTGTTAGGTAAGGTGTAAGCATGAGACCAATAATTAGGCCGGCATAAACTGAAAGTGATGCCAGACCGGAAGCAGTTGCCCTCTCCCGTATCGGGAACCAACGTGCCGCCACGGTTGTCATAGCATTAAGGACAAAAGGTTGGCCGACAGCTATTCCAATCTGTGAAATAAGAACAAGCTCATAATTCGATGAGAACACTCCGCGCAGCAAACCAAATACCCCTGTCAGTGATGCCCCAATTCCCACGGCGATGCGTATCCCATACTTGTCTATCATCCAGGAGGCCGGAATGGAGATAAAAATATACACTATCATGAAGGACAAGGAAAGAATCCCAATACTGAGATCTGAAACTTTATAATAGCCCGCAGCCACTCCGGTAATTGAAGCGAAGGTTATCCAAAGTAATTGGGTTACCAGAATAATTAGCATAAATGCAACAAGCACAACCCAACGATACCTATAAACTTTAAAACTATCTTTTCCCATTGACTTAGACTCTTGATGAAATATTCAGGAAAAAATCTCAAATACTCGAATATACGTCGAAATGCTTAAAAAATGCCTATGCAATTAAGAAATTGCATGAGAATTTTCCAACCTTTTTTTGAAAAAATGTTAAACTGTGAACTGTGATGTGTGATTTATGAACTACTATCTATTTCTATTTATTTCAATTTTATTAATTCCAATAGTTACGAATTGGCTTAATGTCAATAACAGTAGCATAGTTTAAATACTTTAACTCAATCCACAACGCCCAAAACCCAACAACTCTTTTTATACCTTGACTGATAAGTGTTCATTGTTCATTGTTCACTGTTCCTTGTAAACTGATTATCTTTAGCAACTACAATTTTAATAATCATGCTAATGAAAAAAGATTCGGCCATCCTGTTTCGTTGGACTGCTCTTATACTTGCAAGTCTTACTATGTTTGGAAGTTATTATATGTATGACTGTATCGCCTATGTTGAGGAACCACTTAAGAATATCCTAGGATTCAACAGTGTACAATATGCATGGGTTTTATATTCGGCTTATGCTCTTGCTGCAATTGCTATGCTCTTCATCGGCGGAGTATTTATTGACAGGTTTGGGACGAGACTTTCTATCCTGATTTTTGGGTTGACTTGCACTTTTGCAGGAATATTTACGGCTTTTAGTCACAGCTTTTTAACTATGATATTAAGCCGTATTGTTTTGGGATTTGGGGCGGAACCTTTGGTAGTTGCAGTTACCGTTGCAGTAGCAAGATGGTTTAAAGGAAGGGCATTGGGATTTGCTTTAGGGATAAATCTGCTCATTGCCCGGTTGGGAAGTTCGATGGTTGACTGGAGTCCAACATGGGGACATAGATTTTATATAGGATATCAAATGCCCTTAATTCTTGCCTCTGCAATCGGTTTATTTTGTACTCTTGGTGCAATTGGATACTATTTTATGGAATCGAAGGCCGAAAAAAAGTTGCTTCTTGGGAAGGCTGGAGAAACCGATAAGTTGAAGCTTTCAGGTTTATTTGAATTCAACCGCTCCTTTTGGTTTATTACTATTCTCTGTGTCACATTTTATTCCAGTATTTCCTTTCAGGGGATTTGCACCCGTGTTTTACCAGCATGTATTCTTAGTATCCAAGTCTCTGGCAGGCAGATTGAATAGTATTCTTCCAATAACAACCATGATTGCTACTCCTCTAATCGGAATTCTGATAGATAAAGTAGGTCGAAGGGCGGGGATGATGTTTTTGGGCTCGATAATTCTTCTGCCCGTTTACTTAATTATGGCATATACTCATGTGTCATTGTATATACCGGTTGCAATGCTGGGCATCTCATTCTCTCTTATCCCGGCAATTATGTGGCCTTCTGTCGCATATATAGTAGAAGAAAAAAGACTTGGTACTGCCTATGCCCTGATGATGTTGATCCAACAAGGAGGGTTATTCTTGTTTACATTACTTATAGGATGGGCCAACGATTATTCTCAGGCTTCGGCATCGAATCCAAAGGGCTATAATTTAGGCATGTGGTTTTTCAGTATTTTGGGTATTGTCGGACTAATCTTCAGTTATCTCCTGAGAAAAGAAGAAACCGGACCGAATGGTCATGGATTGGAAAAGGGCAGCATTTAATAAACTTACCTGCTGCCCTTTTTTAAAAAGATTCCTTAAACTGGTTAATCCATCGATGGAATTGTCGGCATATCCACTGTGTACCAATAAGTATCAAATTCCCATGATCCGACTTCAACACCACCATCGTCATACCATGTAATCTTGTTGTGAAGCATTGGAGGATTACCGCCTATATCGGTTGAAATAATATTCAGATACCTGTGATAGGGCACAGGATCGCCACCCAAGGATGTACAACCCCAGTACCAGTCATAAACTCCAGCCCCGGTATTTGGGTCCCAATCATTGAATTTAAAATCATATTCCAAATCCGAAATATCATTGTCTCCGAATGTATGTATTTTCCAATCACTGTCACCCAGGTATAAAATCTGGTGGCCTTTGTGATATCGTGTATATGTCGTGACAGTTTCGTTTGAATAATCACCATCACCACCATGGTATTCGATATCAAATTTATACCAGACAGTTGAATCCTTAGCTTTATAACTTTCTGTATAAGTATAGCCAAGTGAATTATAAGTCTTGGTGTACCAGCCATCAGCATCCGGCCCAACCCAATCGTAAAGCTGGACTTCTTTTAAAACTTTAGCGTTAGGTATAGCCGATTTGGCTGACTTACCTGACGACTCAGGCGGATTTGTAATTATTGCTCCTGAATCCAGTGCAACTGATAATTGTAACGAAAAAAAAGTTAAAATTTCTGTTGACACAGGTTCCGCACTAGCCGAGTATTCGGTCAGCTGGTCCTGGTTCAGTTTTGTAGTATTATCAGGCGCCTTGTCCTTTTTACAGGACGATATGGCTACAGCCATTACAATTAAAAAATAAAATAGTTTTTTCATATGTTTATAATTTGGCACGTTTAGATTTCACAATGTAAATAAATATTTTAAATATCGCAAATCCTTCCTGCAACTTGTTTAATCTTTATAAAGGATGATTTTCAATCGTAGAGATGAACTGTTTTAAAATATTATTAGCATCTTTGCGACCGGAATTTTTTTTATTCCGGTTTTGAAAAATTACCAATATTTTAAAATTCATTTATATCATCGGTGTTTATTGATAACAGGAACAAAAACAATATTCTCAAATCAAAGATGTGCCACAAATATTTAAAAATTAATAAATAAACGCATGAAAAAAGATGCAATAGCTATTTTGTGTGCAGGAGGACCAGCTCCTGGTATCAATACTGTAATTGGCTCGGTGACAAAAGTATTTCTAAATGCGGGCTACCGAGTACTGGGCATTCATGGCGGTTACAAAACTTTATTTAAAGAGGAAACAAAATTTGACGAACTCGATTTCGAGTTTGCCGATGCAATTTTTACAAGGGGTGGATCTGCACTTCAGATGAGCCGGCATAAACCCGCGAATGAAGAGTTCAGAACCGATTTCTTTGTGAAAAACAATGTAAAATTATTGGTAACAATTGGAGGTGACGATACGGCTTCAACTGCAAACCGACTTGCAAAGTACCTTGCAACAAATAATGTGAAGGTTTCAAATATCCATGTTCCGAAAACAATTGATAACGATCTTCCGTTACCCGAAGGAAGTCCGACTTTTGGCTATCAGTCAGCAAAAGAAGAAGGTGTTCGCCTTACAACAACAATATATGAAGATGCTCGTACCAGTGGTAACTGGTTTATTATTTCGGCGATGGGACGTGAAGCCGGACATCTGGCCTTTGGCATAGGCACGGCTTGTCACCTGCCAATGATTATAATACCTGAGATGTTCGATAAAACAAAGATAAATTTCGATAAAATTACCAGACTTGTTATCTCATCTATGATAAAGCGCAAGATTCTGGGAATTGAATATGGTGTTGCGATAATTAGTGAAGGTGTTTTCCATTTTATGAACGACGATGAGGTTGAAGGTACCGGAATTAATTTTACCTATGATGATCATGGCCACCCTGAATTGGGCAATGTGAGCAAGTCTCATATATTTAATATGCTTGTACAACGAAGGTTGAAAAAACTCAATCTTTCTATTAAGAGCCGTCCCAATGAACTTGGTTATGAACTTCGCTGTTGCCGACCAATAGCATTCGACCTGATGTATGCCACACTTCTTGGAACGGGTGTTATGAAATTATTCCAGGAGGGCATTACGGGTTGTATGGTAACATCCGACCCGGCTGGTAACATAGCTCCTTTGTACTTAAAAGATGTTGAAGACGAGAATGGAAAAGTAAAACCCCGACTTGTAAATATTGATTCGGAGAAAGTACAACTTGTTTATCATAATAACCTGCACTATCTGACTAAATCGGATTATAAGGAGGCAAAACAATTTTTGCCTGATCCGGAAGAGTATGATTTTTATAAAATTCTTAATTGGTAATAAACAGGGCTTCGGCCCTGTTTTTTTTGGCTTCGAATTGACGGATTGTATTTTAAAATAATTGAAAATTTTGTTTATATTTATAAACGCGGACACTGGTCTTAAATATTTTTATCATGGTCCAATCAAAAAAGAAAAAAGGAACGATTGCAATTTTAACTGGCGGCGGTGATGTCCCTGGTCTCAATCCAGCCATTAGAGCAATTACAATTCGGGCTCTTCGTGAAGGTTACCAGGTAATTGGCCTGCGTAGGGGATGGGCAGGTATCATGGAATTTATGCGCGATAAAAAAGCCGATAACAGTGACAAATACATTGTACTCACAGAGGAAATTGTAAATAAGGCTGGTCGCACCGGAGGTACATTTCTTCATACCTCAAGAACCCGGCCAAGTCATGTACCTAAATCAAGCGTCCCTCCACAATACAAAGAAAAATATACCGGCGAGATCAACGACCTCACTCCTGAAGTTATCAAGAACCTTGAATATTTGGGTGTTAATTATTTAATACCAATAGGTGGAGATGATACCCTTAGTTATGCTGCCCGACTTTTTTCGGAAGGGGTTAAAATTGTTGCGATCCCAAAAACTATGGATAACGACGTTCCCGGCACAGATTATTGCATTGGTTTTAGTACCTGTGTTACACGTACAATTCATATGTGCAATACACTTCGGACTACAGCAGGTTCACACGAACGGATTCTGGTTCTTGAAGTGTTCGGTCGTTATGCCGGATTTACAGCTATGTTACCTACCATGGCTGGAGCTGCAAATCGTTGTGTTATCCCGGAATACAAGTTTGATATTGAGCGTTTGACTGAACTACTTGTTGAGGATCGTAATAAAAACCCTAGCCGGTATTCAGTTGTATTGGTCTCAGAAGGAGCCATGTTTGCGGGGGATACAGAAATGATTTTGCGTTCAACAGAAAAAGATGCATACGGTCATCCGAAGTTGGGTGGTATTGGCGATGCAATTTCTGCTAAGATCAAGGAACTATCACCTCAATTTAATAACGGACAAAGTGTAAATGTGATTAACCAGCAATTGGGTTATCTGGTGAGAGGAGGCGATCCGGATGCAATTGATTCTATTGTGCCAATGGCATATGGTAATCTGGCCCTCGATCTAATATTAAAAGGTATCCACGGTCGACTTGTGGTGCTTCGAAATGGTCGGTACGATAATGCACCCATTGACGTAGTTACAAGTACTAACAAAAAAGTTGATATAAAAAGACATTACAATGCTGATCGTTTAAGACCACATTATAAAAGCTTCGAATTTCAACCCCTGTTTATCATGACAGGAAACGCATAAGCCGATTATCAAATTTGAGAGAGGAATTTTCACGAAGAAGGGTGCCTCTGACTGAGCACCCTTCTATTATTTTTGTTCCTGAGGGAGATTCGTGAGTAAGGACATTTTTTAATATTAACCTTGTTCTTGATTTAAGATACCCCATCATAATTGATTTAAGAGCAAGGAACATCGATTTATGATTTTTGATTTATTTAATATAGCTTAGTTTGGGATTATTCTTAAATCTAAAATCGTTAATCCTTGTTCGACATTCAAATATCAGAATGTTTAAGTTGATGGATATAATTACTCCAAAAAACAAAGTAAATAGTCAAAAATGAGGTAATCAAAATAGGGGTGAGATTATTTTCCCAATAACAGCAAGGTTTCTGATATTACTGAACATACCTCCTGATTGTAATGCCATTTTATTTACGAACATGCAGCCAGGCTTTTGAAGCAATTTTTTCCCTAAATTCAGCAATCTGATTTACTCCGGTTTTGAAATTGGAATACGATTCTGCAGAAACTCTGTAATAGCTGTTTGCAGATTGTATAATTTGGGTATGATATCCCATCTGTTGGATCTTTTCAGCATATTTTTCTGCCAGGTTCTGGTTCAAAAAACTTCCCACGATCATATAATATTTATCATTACCATACCCAAACCCGGTAGGCTGTGACGGCATATTGACTGCAGACATCGGAGCCTGTTCTTCGTTTTTTGCTTTTGCTGTATCAGTTGCCGGCGTCTTAAAATTCTTTGCTTCCAGAATAGTATCAATGTCTCTGGAAAATGAGCGATGGTTTTCCAAGTACTTACAACTGTAAAAGCAAGAAGCAAAAAGGGCTAATAATACAAATAGAATAATTTGTTTCATGGTTGGAAGTTTTACTTTATTTTAATAAGTTATAGATGTTTAAAATTCAAAAAATTAGTTTAATCTGTCTTAACCATTACTTATGTTAATAATTAATAAATACCTGACGAAAATCTGTTTATAAAAAAAAGTTTTTTAATTAAACGAAAACACCCGATAAATTGTTTCTTTGATGTCTAAATTACATATTATAATTTGAAACCATGATCGACATATCAACACATTACGGAAGTTTGAGGCTTAAGAGTCCAATAGTTGCAGGAAGTTCAGGTTTGACCGATAATATCAGTTCATTAATTGAATTTGAAAGATACGGAGCAGGAGCTGTTGTTCTAAAATCACTGTTTGAAGAAGAAATTGTTCGCGAGATGAAAGCCGATCTTGGCAGTATGAGTTCTTCTGCCTTTCTTTATCCTGAAACACTTGAATTTTATGATTATTTTGATGGTCCTAAGGAATCAACTGATGGCTATATCGAACTTATCGAAGAAGCAAAAAGTAAGCTTACTATTCCGGTCATTGCCAGTATAAATTGCCTGGATGCTTTAAATTGGACCTATTTCCCCAAACGTATAGAAACAGCAGGCGCTGATGCCCTTGAACTGAATATCTTTATTTTTCCCGCCGATATGATGAAATCACCCGGTGAGTATGAAAAGACGTATTTCGACATTATTGCCGAAACTAAAAAACAGTTAAAAATCCCTATCTTTATTAAATTAAGCTCTTATTCAACGCATCCAGCCTTATTTTTACAGAAAATTTCAAAATCAGGAATTGATGGGATGATACTTTTCAACCGGTTTTATAATCCGGATATCGATATCGAGAAATTGGAAGTAAACAGTGGTTCTATACTAAGCTCTCCTTCTGATTTCTACCAATCACTGCGCTGGATCGCTATTATGGCCGAGCGTACAGATTGCGACCTGATAGCTTCAACCGGTGTCCAAAATTCAGAAAGTTTGATCAAAATGCTCCTTGCCGGGGCAACGGCAACCCAGGTGGTCTCTGCGTTTTATTTAAAAGGAATTCCGTACCTTGAACTAATGCTAAACGGACTCAGGGAGTGGATGAAGAAAATGAATTTTAACTCTATCGATGAGTTTAGATCACGGCTTAGTCAGGCAAAATCAGTGAATCCGGCAGCTTATTCCAGGATACAATTCATGAAATACTTTAAAGCATATCAGGCTTGATAATAATGTCTTATTAATCCAGATTCGAGACTAATATCATAGATCCCGGGAAAATCTGTTACGAATACTCAGTCGAATGATCTGATCAGAAATCACGTATCGGTGACATTCTTAGATAATTAGTTGTAAGTTGTTTACGTGTAAAATTCCTGTAAATTCCTTCAATTTCCTTTTCGGAAATCCCCAACTCTGCAGAAACTTCTCCCGCAGAATAGCCATTTTCATATCCATACCAAATTATATCCATTTGTTCAAAAGGCATTTGGAAAAAGAACTCTTCCTGGGTTTGTTCAGCGCTATAAGTATCTGTCGTAGGAGTGCGACCAATGATCTCCTGTGGAATTTCCAAATATCGGGCCAATTGATAAACCTGGGTCTTATATAAATTGCCAATCGGCATAATATCTGCTCCACCGTCTCCATATTTTACAAAAAAGCCCTGTTCGGTTTCATGCTTATTAGGAGTACCAATTACAGCATAATACCGACATTCGGCATGGTAATAAAGCATCGACATGCGCGAACGTTGTTTAAAATTTGAAGCTGCAACAATTTGAAGAAATTCTTTTGCCGGCAATAGTTTTGAAGTGCTTTCGCCTTTCTCATCAATAATAGTAAGCGAAAATAATGGAGCCAAATTTGACATAAGATTGGGCTGCTTAATACCAATTTTTGATTTATACCTGAATGGGTCAAATTCCGGGAAAACTCTTTTTATAGCATCATCCCTGCGTTTGTAACAATCAAAACCCTCCAGGGCACCCGAAATATCTTCTGTAATCGTTTCAATGCCGAATTTATTTGCCAAAATTGTTGCAAGCCTGGCACTGTCACCGCTGGAATCTTTTTCAGGAAGCAACAATCCCAATATATTTTCCTTACCCAAGGCCAAAACTGATAAAGCCATTGTAACCGATGAGTCAATACCACCACTTATACCAATTACTCCCCCTTTTCGTTTAATCTGATTGAAAATAACTTCACGAATTTTGGAAATGAGTTGCATGGCAGTTTCTTCAACATTTCCAAGTTTTATTAAATCTTTAGAAAATGATTTTTTAGTTTCCATAAGGTGTTCCAATTATTAATGAATCATTGTCACTTGGGTAAAATAATAAAAATTATTGCAATGGCAGAATTAAAACAATTTATGATTATAAAATACAAATTTAAAATCCTTCTGTTTTGAAAATCTCAAATCATTTTAATTGATTAGAATATAAAAGTACATTATAATCCTGTTTTAAATTTCATATTTTAATAAACCCATAATATTGTTATTTAAATGGTTGATTTTTCATGACAGAGTAAAATACATAAAGACAATTATTAGTTCATGATCCAAATTAATCCGGTTTAAACCAAAAAATCAAGTAAGTAAATCAATGGATCTTTCAATAATTTAAGCAATTATCAAGATTTTACATTTTTATCTATATTTGAATAATATTTGAACAATAATAAAATGAAAAAAGTATTAGGAACCCTCATTGTTCTTATCTTGTTTATTTCCGGATGCAATCATGATAAGGGAACTTTTTCCAATTTAAAATCCATGAATTATCGAATGTCGGATACAGATTTGTCTAAAATAGCCGGGGAAAAAATTTATTTTGGACACCAGTCAGTAGGATATAATATTGTTAACGGAATTAATTTGCTTGTAAATGATTCTCAAAAGAGGCTTGAAGTTATTGAAGGTTTTCCTGATAAAAACAGCAAACCCGGGTTCTATCATTCATTAAATGGTAAGAATTGCTATCCGATTGGTAAAATTGATGATTTTGTTACAAAAATGGAAGGTGGCATTGGTGGAAATGTTGATATTGCCTTTTTTAAGTTTTGTTACATAGATTTTTCAAAAGAAACGGATGTGGATCAATTATTTGAACATTATAAAAGTAGTATGGCCAGGTTGAAACGGGAATTTCCAGGCATTAAATTTATTTATTGTACTGCGCCATTGACTCGAAACAGTGGATGGCTCAAAACTTTATTGAAATTATTATTGCACAAGGGTAACAGTGACAAATTGGATAATTTAAAGCGAAACGAATTTAATCAACTTATTCATAATGAGTATGATAATAAAGAAACTATATTTGATATTGCAAAATTTGAATCCAATGAATATCAGACTTATTTTATAAAAGACGGGATCAAGATATATGCAATGGATGCTGATTTAACTTCCGATGGAGGACATTTAAATACCCTAGGCTCCGAAATTGTCGCAAAAGGTTTGATAGAATTATTGGTTAATATGAATTAAATGAATTTCGGGAATTTAATAATGGACAGGGAAAGGATTATTCATTCAATCATAGGAAAATTTGATAATGCCTTTTGGATGTTAAGGATAATTATTAAATTTGAATAGTATGATAAAGATCTTAAAGAGAATTAGACTGATCCTGGAGTTTTTCAGATTTTTTCCTCACCTTATTTTATTTTATACCCATAAAAATAAATCGTTTATAGAAGCCGACACTATACGTTGGATTAGTATTTTGAAAATTGACCTCAATAAAGCAATAGGGTTTATTTATTTGTTGTGCTATCATCCTGAATTTAGAAATTTATTTTACTATCGGGTTGGATATCTTGGACATATTCTCAACCTCTTTAGTCCAAAAATGTCTACTTTGCATATTGATACAAAATATATAGGCGGAGGGTTATTCATTCAACATGGTTTTGCTAGTACCATCGGAGCAAAATATATTGGGAAAAATTGCTGGGTGAATCAACAAGTTACTATTGGATATTCTAATGATACGGATTTACCTGTAATAATGGACAATGTAACCATCAATGCCGGGGCAATTGTAATAGGTAAGGTAGTTATTGGAGAAAACTCAAGAATTGGAGCCAATGCAGTTGTTGTAAAGGATATACCTGAAAATTGCAGCGTATTTTGTCCCCCGCCATATATAATGAAATGGGATGCGACAAAAAGTAAAGAACAAAAGTAAGCGGCATTTGAATTATCAAATTTTCAAAACATTTCAACTCTGTCGGATTATATAAGTGTCCCCACACTGTATAAATTAATTATACAATCCTCTTTTCTTCTAAATTCATTTATATACAACAGGACTATTTACCCGTACAATCATATGAATATTTTGTACATTCAGAGACATTCAGTACTGCTGCTGAACATCCTGTTCCGCCTGAAGTTCCTGCTAATTGCCAGGTGTAGACTCCGGGTGATAATTTTATATCTTTTACGTCGCCAGGTTTTAACACTCCATAGGATACTCCATTGATAATAATTTGTTGGTCTGTGCCGGTACTCTTATTTGTAAGTGATAATGTGCCTAATCCAGTGCAATCGTCACTTTTTTTACAAGCTGTAAAACAGATAGCAAAGGCTATAATTAGCAATAAATTTGTCTTTTTCATTTTGATTATCTTGATTAAAGTATATGCTTCATCTTTTTCAAACCTGGACTCTCCGAACATTGCAGAAACAATTATTTTATCTTACTATCCTGTTTCCCTAGAATTGAATTGTTCCTGAGCTTTTTATATTGTTTCAGTAATGAGATTTTAAACTATAAAATCTACTGGGGAGGGAAATTATTAAATTGCTCAGTCCCTATTCAATCAAGTTCTTGTCTCGGAAATATATAGAAATTAAATCATTTCAGATCCAAATCTATACCAACGAATACGATAAAAACATATAAAAAGATTCAGGAACGAATCAATTTATTAAAAGAAAGATATTAAGGAACATTTCAATAGTGAAGGGCAATTCCGAAAATCAAAGCTTTTTAATAGCCTTTTGTAGTAAAGACAGCTTTGATAGTTTTCATGATAAGCAGAAAGTCATATTTCAATGACCAGTTTTCTATATATTGGATATCCAACTTCATCCATTTATCAAATACAACGGTATTTCTGTTTGGTATTGCCTGCCAGATACAAGTAATTCCAGGTTTTACGGATAACCGTCTCAGCTGCCAGCGTTGATATTGTTCAACTTCACTTGGTAGTGGAGGACGAGGACCGATAAGCGACATTTCACCTTTTAAAACATTGAATAACTGGGGTAATTCGTCAATACTCGTCTTTCTTAGAAATCTTCCAATTTTTGTGATGCGCGGATCGTGTTTTATTTTAAAGGCTGGCCCGTCACTCTCATTCATATGTCTTAGTTTCTCTTTTAATTCTTCTGCATCCTGAACCATTGTCCTGAATTTGTAAATGTAAAATTGTCTTCCCCTCAGACCTACTCTTTTTTGTTTAAAAACTACCGGTCCTTTAGAGGTTAACTTAATTAACACTGATACCAGTAAAAGTAATGGAGACAACGTGAAAAGCAGTCCAAATGAAATAATATAATCACTGGTAGCTTTCCAAGCCCAAGCGAATGAATTCTTTGGAGTATTCTTAAATGTTAGAAAAGGTGTATCTTCAAAATGTGTAAGGTGTGCATTGGAAATTGCCATTGGTGAAACTTCCATCTGAAGGCGGAAGGTAACTCCGATTTCCTTGCACGATTCGATCAGGTCATTTAATTTCTGATTATCCTCAACTTCCTTGCAATAGATTACTTCATCAATAATATCGATTTCAAGAATATTTTTGATATTAGCTCTTTCAGGTAATACTTTGGTTATTTTCCTATATCGTGCTTTTATTTTTTCAGAATCTGTAAAAATCATTAAAATTCTATATCCCCACTCCTTACGATAAAGTATGCTGTCAATTAAATTATCGGAATCCTCATCAGCAACTATTATTATATTGCGGACATTATGTCCGTTTGACCTGAAATGTTTTAATACTCTGTAAGTGAAAATCCTTAATGAGAATAAAGTGATTAAATTGATGATGGAAAATGAAATAATGAAGTAATGGCTAAAAAAAGTAAAATCAAAAAGATGCTTATATAAAAATATAAGTCCAAATCCAATAAGACTAAAATTCAGGAAACTGAAAAATAATGAAAGATATGATCGGGTTCTTGGTAATTGTGATAAACTTGTCGATTTAAGTAATATTGCCCATGTAGGTATAATAAGCAATAACATATAAATATAATCGATCGTAAAAACAAAATATTGGGTAAAGAAAAGATTTGTTAAATAGTAAGCCAGAAAATATGAAAAGATTGTCACAAGAACGTCTAAGGCAGAGAGAAGTAAGCCCATTGTTTTCTTATTTAACAATTTTCTAAGTATCATTTGATTTTGGATTTTGGTTGAAGCTTTCTTTACAGCTTATGAAACAAATTTATGTTAACAAAAGTTGATTGGTAAGAATTTTTTGATGAATAGATTGATTCTTTACATATATAGACGAATGATCGTAGTAAAGAAAATTTCGGGCAATTTTTTGCGGTGAAAAGTATGATTTTTAAGGGTTCGTTGGATCGACTCTTTTAACTGGTTTTATGTTCTAAACGAACAATTTTGAATTTTAGATGGAATAAAAATTATACGCAGAAATGTCTGAGACGGTTATTGAATTTTTAAGATTAACTCTCGTATTTTTTTGCCAACTTGAGAAATAGCTGGTTCCCGAATAGTAGTATGATGATTTCCTTTGATTTCGATTATTTCAAGATTACCTTTAATATACTGGTCCCAACCCAAATTATACAAATTAAAATTATCAATTGTTGAGCGAAACAATAAAGCATCTCCCGTGAAGGTATTTCCTTTGTAGATCTTTCTTGCTTTTCTGTAAATGCCCATTATATAGAAATTTCTAAGATTTGAAGGTATCAATTGATTTGTAAGCAGATAGTAATTACAAATTACTAAATCTTTAATGAAAGAAAATTTATTGTAAACCCTTAAGGAAAAAGAATGTTTTTGTTTATACTTCGATTCCACCGGAATATCAGAATGGTTTGATTTAATAAATGTTTTCGTTTCTTTATCATATAAATGCTCACCCCACAGAACTTCTGCCTGTGTTTGAGGAGCCAACGGATCAAGTAATATCAGTTTTGCGACATTATAGCCTTTTTTTTGCAATCGACAGGCCATTTCAAAGGCAATAACACCTCCAATGGAATAACCTCCCAAAACGATGGGTGTTTTCAATTTGAGCTTTTCAATTTCATTAATATAGACTTCCGCAATACTATCAATTGTTTTGAATTGCATATGGCTGCCATCCTGGCCCTGATGAAAAAATCCATAAAAAGGGATGTCTTCGCCTAGGTATCGAGGTAACAAAAAACTACTGTCGTCGCCATGCACAATGAAACACGGATGCCTGTCACCAAATGGCTGTATATTTACAAGCGGGTTATATACTTCAACAGCTCCCATTGAATCCAGTTTAGCAGCCAGTTGTTCCACAGACGGGGTTTGGTATATTTGATTTACCGGAATCTTTTTCCCCAGGATTCTCTCAATCATTTCAGTTAATTGCACAGCAAGCAAAGAATGTCCTCCGATATCAAAAAAACTGTCTTCTATATTAATCGAATCAATTGCCAATAAATTTGTAAAAATTAATGAAAGATTTTTCTGAGTATTGGTAAGTATATCAATATTATAGGAAGCGTCATGAATGAAATTCCGTGGAATAGGCAAAGCCTTCCGATCAATTTTACCATTTGGCGTCAGTTCGAATTTATCGAGCTTCATAAACCAACTGGGAACCATACTATCTGGTAATCTTTGTCTTAGATAATCACGAATTTCATAATTTGAAAGAATGCTTGATTTTTCCAAAATATAATAGCCGACCAGGTATTTTTCACCTTCATTTTTTTCATGGGCCGCAACAATTGCATCTTTTATTTCAGGATGTGAAATAAGAACTGTTTCGATTTCTGCCAGTTCTATCCGTATACCCCTAATTTTTACCTGAAAATCTACCCTGCCGAGTATTTCAATATAGCCAGACTCCGATATCTTCCCAACATCCCCTGTCCGGAATATTCTTTCGGGAGCTCCTTCGAAATCCAATTTACCAAGAAAATATTTCCGGGTCATTTCAGGATCCTTATAATATCCATCACCCAGACTTTCACCACTAACAAATATTTCACCGGCTTCCCCTGTTTTCAGAGGTTTCAGCTTCTCATCTAATAAATATGCCTTTAAGTGTGGCAATGGAAATCCTATGGGCGCATATCCCTTATCGTCTGAATATTCAGCTGGTACCGGAAAAGCAATTCCACCTATAGTTTCAGTTTGTCCGTAGAGATTAACAATTTGGACGTCCCTGCTTTGGAAGTTATGCCGTATCCTCTCGATCAAAAATTTAGGCAGAATATCTCCTGAAAAAACAATTAATCTAAGTTTATTATTAATTATATCTCCGTATTCATCTGGTCTCATTGATTCTAATACAGGTAACCCATATCTCCATAAGGATTGCACTGTATCAATTACTGTTACCCCTTCATTTTTAATTAGCCTTAATAAGCTTACCAGATTTGACTTATCATCCTCGGGAGCAATAATGAGTTTTGCGTTATTTAGTAAAGGCACGAATAATTGACGTACGGATGAAGAAAATGAAAATGATGCAGTATGAAGGCATACATCCTGTTCACTTACTTTCTTAATAGTGTTTATCGAAGTTAGGTAGGCAGTCAGGTTTGCATGATTGATCATTACGGCCTTTGGCTTTCCTGTTGATCCTGAAGTAAACATCAGATAGGCCAGACTTTTGGATGGTATTTTAGCAGGAATGGATTTACCAGGAGTCAAAATAATCTTGTCAGACTCAATGAGCCTTGTATTCTCATTATGCTTCCATTGGATGTTCCCTTGTCCGGCTATCAAAATGTCGGGCTCTGAAAAATCAAGCATATAATTTAATCGATCGGGAGGGTAGCTTGGATCAAGAAAAATATAAGCCGCTCCCGTCTTTAATACCCCTAATATGTGTGTTACTATTTTTTCTGATCTTTCCAGATAGATTGCCACCCGGCTTCCTGAATGAATTCCCTGATTATTTAAAAAGTCGGCTATCTTATCACTTTCATTGTTTAACTCTAAAAAGGATAAAGTCCTTTCCTTGAATTGTAGGGCAATACTGTCAGGATTATTTTTAACTTGATATGCAAATAATTCAAGAATAGTATTCATCCATTATAAGGTATTGTAACATAAAATACCCAATTGTTGGGTATATAACTATGATCACTGGTCCTTCAAACCCTATCATCCTACACTTTAAGCATACGATCTGATAAATCGATGCACCTTACCCTTTGCTTTGAGACTTAAAATCTTTATTTTATTTTTTAAAATATTTCCTACAAATGTATACATTAGTTGAATTTCTACCATGATAATCACAAATCAATAAATAAACACTTGTATTTAATTTATGTTTATTCATCAACTTAAAACCTATCTGGATGCTGAAAATCGATAATTTTCAAAGGTTTTAAGGAATGTATTCAATTTGAATCCTTTGTCAAAATTTCATCATTAATTGTTGAGAAAATATACCATTCAGTAATAACTGACCTTCATTTGGTGTAAATTCGTTACTAACTAAACTTTTATTATAAATCAATAAAGTATTTTTATACTTCTAAATTCTAATCAATCATGTGTGGATTTGTTGGCATTATCGACAAGAATAAAAATAAAATAGATATCGGTGTATTGAAGAATATGGCCGATACCATTCATCACAGAGGTCCCGACGAGGAAGGTTATTTCATAGAAAATAATCTGGGATTTTATCATAAAAGATTATCCATTATCGATCTTTCATCCGGCCAGCAACCTATGACTTCAGGGCCCTATACAATAGTTTTTAACGGAGAGATTTACAATTACCTGGAATTACGCGAGAACCTTATATCAAAAGGCCATCGTTTTGCAAGCAAATCGGATACGGAAGTTATTCTTAAAATGTACGAAGAGCATGGTGTTAGGGCGATTGAGCAGCTTAACGGCATGTTTTCATTCTTGCTCTATGATAAGAATCGAAATCAATTGATTGTAGCAAGGGATCATTTTGGTATAAAACCATTATATTATTATAAAGACCGCGATCAAATTCTGTTTGGATCTGAAATTAAAGCTCTTTTGAAACATCCGGCTGTAAAATCGGAAGTAAATTCTGATTCCCTGAAAGAATATCTTACTTTTCAATTTATACTTGCAAACTCTACTCTTTTTAACAATATATATAAAATTCCACCCGGTCATTATTTGGTTATAGATCTTTTTAATTATGAAGAACAGCTTGTAAAATTCTGGCAGCCAAATTTCAGCATTGATAATTTCCATACGGAGGAGTATTTTATAATGGAACTTCGCAGGTTGATCGAAGACACTATACGTATTCAACTTAGAAGTGATGTCCCCCTGGGGACATATCTTTCCGGAGGGCTCGATTCCAGTCTGGTTACAATTCTTTCCGCAAAAAATCTGAGCAAACCTATTGATACATTTTCCGGGGCTTTTAAAGAAGGCAAAGAATTTGATGAAACTCCGTATGCAAATATGGTATCATCATCCGTAAATGCCAAAGCCCATATAATTTATCCTACAGCCGAAGATTTTATCAATATTCTTCCCAAATTAATTTACCATCTCGATGAACCCGTTGCCGGACCTGGAGCATTCCCACAATATATGGTTTCAAAATTGGCTTCTGAAAATGTTAAAGTGGTTTTGGGCGGCCAAGGTGGAGATGAAATATTTGGAGGCTATACCCGATATGTTGTTGCCTATCTTGAACAAGCCATAAAAGGTGCTATATATGAAAATACAGAAGAGGGAGAACACATTGTTTCTTTGAATTCAATTCTTCCAAATTTGCCGGCACTAAAGAACTATATTCCGATGATGAAGAAATTTTGGAATATGGAAGCTTTTGAACCCATGGACCGTCGGTATTTTTACCTTATCGACCGAATGAACGGGTCTTCTGATATTTATACCAAAGATTTTTTTGCAGATTATCATAAAGAACAAACTTTTAATCGTTTCAGACAACTTTTTAATGATCCTAACACCCTGTCATATTTCAACAAAATGACACATTTTGATATGTTTGGTAGTCTGCCTGCTTTATTACAGGTAGAAGACCGGATGAGTATGGCCGCTTCTATAGAGTCGCGTGTCCCGCTGCTCGATAAAAGAATTGTTGAATTGATAGCTTCAATGCCTCCAAAAATGAAGTTTAAAGGGGCAGAGATGAAATATATCCTAAAAAAAGCAATTAAAGATGTTTTACCGGAACCAATCCTTAATCGGAAAGACAAAATGGGCTTCCCCGTTCCTTTTCAGATATGGGCTAAAAACCAGGCTAAAGACTTTCTTTATGATACACTCCTTTCAGAAAAAAGCAAATCACGGGGTATATTTAACCCCGAAAAAATAGAACAGATGATTATGCAGGAACAAACCTATGGAAGACAACTTTGGGGAGTTCTGTGTCTTGAATTGTGGTTTACAACATTTATTGACTAATTAAAATATAGAAAATGCATATTATTTTAAGTGAAAATCATTCTTTTGACTGGAAAGTTGAAAAAATTGGAGTAATTGGGCCGGGTATAGTTGGAATGCCAATGGCTGCCCTATTAGCAAACGCCAGGATAAAAATCGGGACCGATAAGCCTGCCAAGGTATGGGTTGTTCAGCGCAATTCTAAGAATTCAGGCTGGAAAGTGCCTGCAATTAATGAAGGAAAATCCGTTATAGGAGGCATAGAGCCATCGCTTAATAATATTGTTGAAAAGAATGTCAGGGAAGGCATATTGGGTGCAAGTTGGGATTATAATGTACTGTCCGATGCAGACGTTATTCTTATATCGATCCAAACGGATAAAGATGGGTTTGGCCCCGACTACAAGCCATTAATGGGCGGACTTACAAGTCTCGCAGAAGCATTACAAAAAAAGCCGAAAGGCAAAATTCCCCTGGTAGTTTTCGAATCAACGCTCGCTCCTTCTTCCATGGCTACAGTTATCAAAGACCATTTTGAGAAATATGGATTGATTGAAGGCAAAGATATCCTGCTTGGGAATAGTCCAAATCGTGTAATGCCAGGCAGGCTGGTAGAAAGAGTTACTCATTCTGATAAACTTGTCGCCGGATTGCACCCCGAAACACCCAGAATGATAACTGAAATCTACAAACATATTGTGACGCAGGGCATATTGCACAGTACGAACAGTATGACCGCTGAAGTGACAAAGACTCTGGAGAATGCATACAGGGATGTTCGTATCGCTTTTTCGACCGAGATGGTGCGCTATTGCGATGAAAACGACATTAGTTTTTATGTATTAAGAGACGAGGTAAATAAAATGCTGGCCCAGGAAGATAATGCCAGCATCGATCCAAATGTTGTACCCAGCGGAGGCATACTTGTGCCAATGATTGGCGTTGGCGGTCATTGCCTGCCTAAAGATGGTATTTTACTTTGGTGGCGAAAATACCTGACAGGTTCAGACACCAGCCAGAGTATTATCCTTAAATCAAGAATTATTAACGATGCTTCTCCGGCTAAAACAATCGCACTTTTTGAAAGGAAATTTGAGCCGATAGCAAAGAAAAAAATTGCTATTCTTGGAGCAGCATACCGATTTAATTCGGAAGATACCAGAAACAGTCCTTCCTTGCAATTTGCCCTTCAGTTACTGGCTAAAAATTGTGAGATAAAAATCCATGATCCCTATGTGAAAATAGATGATCAGAACCTGGAAAAATTGAATCTTACAAAATATTTTACCAACGACCTTACTACGGCACTGCAGGATGCTGAATATATTGTAATTGGTACAGCACATAAACTGTATTTCGAAGAATTTGATGCGATCATTAAAAAAGCACTTAAATTAAAAGGTATTCTGGATGGAAGTAATACATACAATGAAAAAGATGTCCTCTCCAAAGGAATTGCTTATGCAGGAATAGGCAGAGGTAAAAATTCACCCACACCGGATCTGATTTCATTTATTTATGATTCTTTCCGCACTGTTGAAACCGGTCTTGCCAATGAGGTGAAAAGTATTTGCGACTTTCTGAATAGTAATTATGCTAAAGACGAGTTTAATAAAATCAGTTTTAGCGAAGTGCAAAGACTTGGAGCTAGTTGTTCGACCGGTTGTGTAATTGCCGATTTCGGTCCGGTTAAATTAATACCTGAATTCAAAGGGTTTTCATCCGAACTGGCAAAATGTGCATTTCATGCATTTAAAGACAATTAAAAGTTGAATACCAAATAATATATGAAAATAATCTCTGTTGCCGGGGCAAGGCCTCAATTTATAAAACTTGCCCCTTTATCGAGATCACTTAATATGGAGCACAATGAGATTATTGTGCATACCGGTCAACATTACGACGATGCGATGTCGGAAAATTTTTTCAGGGAATTGGGCATTAATAAACCAAAATACAATCTCAGTGTGGGCTCAGGGAGTCATGGGGTACAAACCGGAAATATGCTCATCGGGCTTGATAAAATTTTAAGTAGTGAACAGCCTGATGCCGTTGTGGTCTTTGGCGATACAAATTCTACATTGGCAGGGGCTCTCTCGGCAGTAAAATTTCATATACCCGTCATTCATATTGAGGCTGGTCTTAGAAGTTATAACCGCACGATGCCGGAGGAAATTAACCGTATTGCAACAGACCATGTTTCCGATTTTCTCTTTGCACCTACACAGATTGCTTTAAATATTCTGACAAAAGAAGGACTCAAAGACAGATCTTACCTTACCGGGGATATTATGGTAGATACTATTACTTTAAATCTTGAAACAGCTTTAAAGAAGTCGGATATACTTAGCAAATTATCAATTTCAGCCGGTAAATATTACCTTGTTACACTCCACAGGCCATATAATGTTGACGAACCGGAATCATTGCAATCCATTTTAAATACACTTGGAAAACTCAATAAAAAAGTCGTGTTTCCTATTCATCCTCGGACACGAAAAAATATTCAGACTTTTAATATTGACGTGAATTCAAATGTGATTCTTACAGATCCGGCCGGATATTATGATTTTATTAGTCTTGAATATCATTCAGACAAAATACTGACCGATTCGGGAGGCATACAAAAGGAAGCCTATATCCTGAGAAAACCTTGCATAACATTCCGGCCTGAAACAGAATGGATCGAAACTGTTGAGGATGGTTGGAATATATTAATAGACCCCACAAGTAAGGAATGTATTGAAAAAATAGAAAGTTTTGATCCTAAGTCAAAGCAGTCAGATGTGTTTGGAAATAATGTTTCTACTAAAATGGTTGAATTAATAAATAAACTAATATGATTGGCTGATGCCTGAAAATAAAAATATATCTATAATTGGTGGAGGGATCCTGGGAATGGGGCTGTCTCTGGAACTTACAAAAAAAGGATATCATGTGAGCCTTTTCGAAGCGGCAAATTCATTAGGAGGTCTGGCAAGTCCCTGGCAAATAAATGATATTACCTGGGACAAGTTTTATCACGTCATATTGATGTCTGATAGTTATACGCTTAAATTACTGGAAGAAATAGGCCTTAAAGAGCATATGAACTGGGTTGCCACAAAAACCGGTTTTTATACCGAGGGCAAACTTTATTCCATGTCAAATTCATTTGAATTTCTCCGGTTTCCCCCATTAGGACTGATCGATAAATTCAGACTTGGCCTTACAATTTTGGCGGCTTCAAGAATAAAAGACTGGAAACGCCTGGAAAAAATTTATGTGGCTGCTTGGCTTACAAAATGGTCTGGTAAAAATACTTTTGAAAAAATGTGGTTGCCCCTGCTCAGGGCAAAACTGGGTGATTATTATAAGCAAACTTCGGCGTCCTTTATTTGGGCCACAATACAACGTATGTACGCTGCAAGAAGAAGCGGATTGAAGAAAGAAATGTTTGGATATGCCGATGGTGGCTATGCTTCAATATTGGATGCATTTTCTAAGAAGCTCTCAATGGCAGGAGTGGAAGTGCATACCGGTCATGCAATTAAAGAAATAATCTCAAATGAGGGCGAGCTTTCGCTCGACTTTCTCAATGGGAATAAATACATCACATCGCAATGCATTGTCACTTTACCTTCACCGATTGCTGCATCGATTTGTACAAAGCTTTCAGTTAAAGAGAAAGAACAACTCAATAACGTTCAATATCTTGGAGTGATTTGTGTGTCAATCCTTCTTAAAAAATCGATTTCACCATATTATGTGACCAATATTACAGATACCTGGGTACCTTTTACCGGAGTCATTGAAATGTCTGCACTTGTTGACAAGAAAAATTTCAAGGATAATGCGCTTATTTATTTACCCAAATATCTGGCGCCAGATGATCCGATGTTTTCAAAATCGGATGAAGAGATCGAACTTGAATTTAAATCGGCTCTAATGAAAATGTATCCTTTTATAATAGAGGATGATATTATCTTTACTAAAACTGCAAGGGCCAGAAGTGTTTTTGCATTGCCCGGTATTAATTATTCTGAGAACCTGTCTCCTGTCAAAACTTCAGTTCCCGGCTTGTACATCGTAAACTCATCCTATATTACCAACGGGACTTTAAATGTTAACGAAACCATGCAATTGGCAGATAAAATATCAAAAACCCAATTTTAAAAAAATGGCCAAATCGAAAAAATCCATTGCCAGTATATCACTCGACCTGGATAATCAATGGTCGTACATGAAAATTCATGGTGATGAAGGTTGGGACAATTATCCTACATATCTGGATATTTTTGTGCCTTATGTTTTGGATGTTCTTGACGAGCTAGGGTTGAAAATAACCTTCTTTATTGTGGGTAAGGATGCAGATGATGAAAAGAACAAACCATATCTCCGGATGATAACTCAACGTGGACATGAAGTAGGCAATCATTCGTACCATCACGAATCGTGGTTGCAGAAATATTCAAAAGAACAGTTGGTAAATGAAATAGAAACAGCTGAAAACTGTATTATGGCGACTACAGGCCAAAAAACAATTGGGTTCAGGGGCCCCGGTTTTAGCTGGAGCTATGATTTACTGGAAGTGCTTTCCGAGCGGGGATATATATACGATGCATCTACTTTGCCTACCTATATTGGTCCATTGGCACGACTTTACTATTTTTGGAAATCTGATTTATCGAAGGAAGAAAAGAAAGATCGCAGTGAACTTTTTGGCAGTTTTTCGGATGGTTTAAGGCCATTGAAACCTTATTTTCATTCGCTGAAAAATGGGAAAAAAATTCTTGAGATACCGGTGACTACTATGCCTGTTTTTAAAATTCCTTTCCATTTGAGCTATTTGCTTTATTTAAGCGGAATTTCAATGTTCTTAATGAAATTCTATTTATGGGTTGCTTTGTGTATGTGCCGGATAACACGCACCCGCCCGAGTTTTTTATTACATCCGCTTGATCTGATAGGAGGTGACCAGATATCAGCTCTGTCGTTCTTCCCGGGGATGGATATAAAAAGTGAAAAAAAAATTCAAGTGTTTAAGACAGTTATTAAGAGTTTGGCAAAACATTACAGACTGACAAATATGAGTGGGCACGCTAATTTATATTAAGATCGAATTCAGACAAATAAAATTAAAATCCATCGTCCCATTAAACAAAAATTGTTTCATTCGATCTATTCGTTTTATCCGGATTTTTCAATATAACTTAGGTGAATTGTTATTGAGTTAATTTTTTTCCTTTACTTCATGCAATAGTAGAAAAATTATATCTTAAATTTGAAAATGGTGCCTGGCTTATTTATCCAATTAAAATTGAATAAGACAGAAATGAAACCTTTTTAATGAGATTCAGTAAGAGGATTGATCACAGGAATATTCAACTGACATTTTATGGATAAAATACTCGTCTCCTTAGTTATTGCATGTTACAACGAAGAGGCAATACTTGCCAAAAGTCTTGAATCCATTGATAAATATATTCACACTCAAAATAAATATGAATGGGAGTTAATTCTAGTTAATGATGGCAGTAAAGATCAGACTCCTCAAATTATTAATGAATTTGCGCTCAACAAAGAATATGTAAAAGTTGTTCATCATCTGGTGAATCTTAATCTGGGCAATGCTCTTAAAAGTGGTTTCAAAAAATCAAAAGGGGATTACGTTATTACTTTTGACGTAGATTTAAGTTATTCACTTGATCACATAGAAAAACTCCTTGATACTATTGAGCAAACACAAGCAGAAGTGGTTTTAGCCTCACCTTACATGAAGGGGGGCAAAGTTACTGCAGTTCCATTTTCGCGGCTCTTCTTAAGCCGGATTGTTAACAGGATTATGTCAATCGCTTCGCAGGAAAAATTCTATACTTTTACTTGTATGGTAAGGGCTTACAACGGCGATTTTATTCGCAATCTGAACCTCAAAACAAAAGACTACGAAATAAATTCTGAGATTATATATAAATCATTAATATTGCGCGCACGCATAATTGAGATACCAGCTCATCTTGATTGGAGCTATCAGAATTCTTTGGGCAAGGGCAGAGTTTCCGGAATGCATATTTTTAAGGGTATCATGTCGGGTTTAATGTCATCCTTTATATTCAGGCCTTATATTTATTTTATTGGAGTTGGTACCACTTTGTTATTAATTTCAATTTACATAATTTCCTGGATTTTCATCAACACTTTCAGGATGTATCCTATAATAACAGCGAATGGACAATATTTTGATGATCGTTTTTCAGCTGCGGTACAGGCATTGTTCCAACTGAGACCTTATAGTTTTTTAGTAGGTGGTGTCACGTTGATTGTAGCGCTCCAAATTTTAAGCACAGGGTTCTTATCATTACAGAATAAGAGATATTATGATGAATTATTTCATCTGGGTTCTAATTTAAAAGATACTAACAGAAACCGGCAGAATCATAAATGAAGAACTTTTTTATACGTTACCAGAGCTATTTATTAATTTCTGTTTTTTTCATCCTTTACCTGATATTGGCTTTTAAACTCAATATTTGGGTAGATGAATGTTTTAGTTTAAATACTGCTCAGAAACCAACTATTAAGCAAATTGTTGATACTTCCCTCATCTTTGAGGCTCAACCTCCTTTTTATTTTTTTCTGCTATCGCTTTGGTTGAAAATCAACAACTCAATCTTTTTTGCACGGGCTTTATCAGCCCTCTTTATAGCTTTATCCGCATTGGTTATCCGGAAAATTCTTCTGGTAACAAATAATATCGGCAGTCTATGGTTTCTGCTCATTTTTTTACTCAATCCTTTTTTCTTCTGGGCCAGCACCGAAAGCCGTTGTTATGCCCTGGTGATTCTGCTTAACGCTATTCTCACCTATTATTTCTATTTAACGTACGTTCAAAATAAAAATTCACACCGGTTACTCTTCATTATTATCTCTGTTATTGCTATAAATACTCAATATTTTATTGGAATATTTTTGGTTGCAAATGCTGTGCATCTTTTCATTTTTAGGGAATGGAAAAGTTTAAAGAAATACATTGTGGATATGCTCTTTGTATTATTAAGCTTAGCATGGACGATACCCTTTATATATAGCGAGGTTTCTTCACATGTGGGTGTTTTCTCATCCAAACAAAGTATAATGGAGATCATTAGGTTTTTACCTTCACGAATCGACAATTATATTTTTGCCGGTTATTTGTTTCCTGTTAAAATAGTCCGTTATCTTATTTTCGTTTTTATTCTTATATATACATTCACAGGTATAAAACAATTATCCAAATTTCATTTTTTCAATAAGCACAACATTTTTTTTACACAGGCGATTGTCAGTGCAATTTCTTTTTTAGTTCTTTATCCAATTCTGGGGGATGATTTCGTAACCAGGCGCCATACTACAATTTTATTTATACCCTGTCTGATTTGTTTAATTTTAATTTTACAGAATATTTCTATTAAAAGAAGAGTAATTGTCCTTTCCGTTTTACTGGCCTCCTATGCCATCAGTAATATAAATACGTATATCCATCCGGTGAAAGACTTTGATGTAAAGGGAGCTGCGAAATATATTCAGGATCATGAGTCGGCAAATGAGCCGGTTTTGGTATTTAACAATCAGATCGGTATGCCCATCCGGAAATATTATAATGGGCCCAATCAATTAATCGTTTTTCCGGATACCATTAAAGATACCGAACCCTTCGATTATGCTTTTCTTAACAGGAATATAACAACTGAAGATTTTAATAAGATCATTTCAAAGTTTGATGAGCATCACAACACTTTCTGGATGATCTATCCCGATGTAGCAGCCAACAACGATAATCTGGACAGGCTTATCAACTTGATTAATAATAATTACAAAACTGTTTTTTCTTTTGATATAAAAGATACCAAACATCTTAAAACATACGATGCCATTACTATCTGTAAGCTAGAACAGAAATAACAGCCTATTTAAAATTTTGTATCGTATTAAAGATTATCACCTTCTATATAGAATTGCAAGCCAAAAAGTTTTAGAGGTATTTAATTCTTTCAAATCTTATTTCAAATTAATTCGCATTAATATTTAGATTTAATCATTCATTTGCGATGATTCATTGGGATAATTTTTCCAGTGGCAACGATTATCGGTTTGTTTACCCACATTTTATTTTCATCTGTAAAATTTTTTGTAAAAGGCCATCCTCTACTTTAATAATTAATTAATTTTGAAAAAGAGTACTAAGATATTTACTGATCTATATTAGAATGCCTTATAAAAAAGTTGTTGATTATTTTTCACAAGGTAGCGCACGCACCGTTAAAGCTAAAATAAATATACTTTTTACATTTTTTCTTAGAGGAGTCAGCATTTTGATTGGTTTTGTGATATTACCTCTTACAATACACTATCTTGGATCTGAAGAATACGGGATATGGGCTACGCTTAGTTCAGTTCTTCTTATGTTGGGAGGTTTTGATATTGGATTGGGAAACGGATTGCGGAATAAACTCACTGAATCGATTGCCAAGAATGATTTCAGGATGGGAAGAATTTACACCAGTACAACATATGCTGGTATGACATTGATTTTTACCGGCATTTTGTTTATATTCCTTTTAATAAATCCTTTTCTGGATTGGACTCATATTTTAAATACTTCACAATCGCTTCATCATGAAATAGATCTATTGGTGATTTATTTGGTAATTTTTCTGGTTATTCGATTTGTTGTACAATTAATTTCTACCATTCTTATTGCCGATCAGAATCCATCCATAAGCAGTAGTTTTGATGTATTGGCCAATATCATTTCGCTAGGATGTTTATTGATATTAAGGCACTTTGAGATAAAATCCCTTCTATTACTAGGTATTACATTTAGTGCAGCCCCGGTAGTTGTTTTCTTGGGAGCCAGCTTCTATTATTTTAGAGGTAAGTACAAATCCATCAGCCCTTCCATTAAATTCGTATATTTTAAACATTTCAAGGAATTGGGAGGCCTGGGGGCAAAATTCTTCATTATTCAGGTGGCCTTTTTAGTCATTTTTGCAACGAATAATCTTATTATAAGTTATTTGTACGGTCCGAGTCAGGTTACACCATACACAGTGGTCTATAAATATTTTCTCAACGTTTTATCGATTTTTAATATAATTCTAATCCCATTTTGGTCTGCTTTTACAGATGCATATGTAAAAAACGATATTGTCTGGATAAGAACTACCATTAAAAAATTAATTCAAATATGGGCAAGCGTATTTGTATTTGTAATTTTAATGATAGTTATTTCTAATCCATTTTATAAATTTTGGATGAGAGATCCAAATTTTGAGGTGCCATTTATGTTATCTTTATTAATGGGTCTCTTTATCTCAATATGGGCATGGTTTAATATATTTTGTTTTCTTATCAACGGCACAGGCAAAATAGCATTACAACTTTTAATTTATATAATTGCAGCTATATTGGATATTCCACTCACACTTTTTTTCTGTAAATATCTTAATATGGGGCTGAATGGTGTGGTATTGGCAAATATTGTTGTTATTATTCCCATCGCCATTTTTATGCCAATACAGACTTATCGGATTTTAAATGGCAAAGCAAAAGGTATTTGGAATAAATAATTATTCAAGAGTGGAATATGCAACTTGTCGATTATTTGAGGAATATTTATGAATCCAGGAAATAATTATAAATGTGACATAAGTTTTATACTTCAGATTTATATAACGAATTTCGGATTTAAACTAGTTATTTATAATATAATCGACTGAATATTAATAAAATACAAATAATTTGATTACAAACATTCGAAGACATATATCCCTGAATAATCAAAGAACATTTTTAGTTTTCCGGTTTCTGTTCCTGGTATCTCAATGTCAATTGGATACATTGTTTGATTTTGACAATTACAAGCAACCAAAATGAGAAAAATTGCGGTATTAATACCTATTCATAATGGTTTGGAATTTACGAGGCACTCACTTAAAATTTTAATTGAAGGGATTAATAAAAGCTTATGGAAGCTGAATATTGATTTATACATAATTGTTATTGATGATGGATCTACAGACGGCAGCTCTTTGTGGATACGACAAAATTATCCGGATGTAGTAATTTGTAAAGGAAATGGCAATCTTTGGTGGAGCGGAGCAATAAATATGGGGGCAAAATTCGCTTTGAATTCGTTAGATTGCTCCTTCGTTTTATTGTGGAATAATGATGTTATTCCGGATCAAAATTATTTTTCAAACTTATTCTCCCTTCTTAAATCTAATGAAAATGCACAGTTATTCGGATCAAAAATTCTTATTAAGGACAGTGATAAAGTCTGGTTTATGGGAGGAATATTTAAAGCATCTACTGGCAGAAAGAAAATGATAGGCCTTCAACAACCCGATAGTGATCAATATAACAAAATAACTGAATGTGACTGGTTAACCGGGATGGGTACCATTGTTCACAAATCTGTAATAGAAAAAATAGGATATTGGGATGAAAAAAATTTTCCTCAGTATCATGGAGATTCAGACTTTTCATATCGTGCCAAAAAGGCAGGGTTTCCTGTTTGTGTCTATCCCGAACTAATTATCTGGAATGATATAACCAATACCGGATCTGCTCATGAATTTACCTGGAAATCCCTTATTGCCTCACTCAGCAGCATTAGATCTGATTTTAATTTTAAAAAAGATTTATTATTTTATCGGAAACATTCATCGGGCATAATAGCTTATTTTTATTTATTTTATAAATATTTCAGGTTTATCGGAGGATTTATTAAGAATAAATATTTCAGTTTTTATTCATTTCAGAAAAAACAATCAAAAAATACCGGATGCGAATGAAAAAGCTTACTTATGTTTCGGTAGATAATTTCCTTGATGTGGATCTCCCAATTGTTAAGGAATTAAATAAAACATACAAGCTTCATTGGATTTTATATTACCAGACTCACTCAACCCGGATGTTTTCCAGAGAAGAAGTTATTCAGTTCGTATCGGAAAATTCAATCGATATTCAAATTATAGATATTCACTGCAGATTCAGCAATCCAAAATTATTGAAGATAGCATGGCAGACTATAAAAATGATCCGGAAATGGAAGCCGGATATAATATATTTCCAGACCTTTATTGACCCTTATCTTCCTCTTCTGGTCAGACTGATGTTGCCTGTGAATAGGGTTGTTGTTGCTGTTCATGATGTTATCCTGCATAAGAAATTTAGCTCACTTCCGGGAGTCCTTTTTCATAATCTGGTGCTGGCAATATTCCATAATTACCATTTATATTCCGAAAATCAAGTTGACATATTTAAAAGAATGCACAAATCCAAAAACATTTTGGTAGCACATCTTTACCTTAAAGACTTTGGCAAACCAAAAGGATTGATACAAAAAAATTCGGATTTCGTTAATTTCCTGTTTTTTGGTTCAATCCGACACAATAAAGGCCTCGAATTTTTGATCGAAGCCGGAAATATGCTTGCCCGGGATTTTAATAATTTTAAAATTACAATTGCCGGAAATACTTCTGAACCGGAATATTATCAAAACAAGATTCTGTTTCCTGATCGATTTAAAGTTCGGTTTGAGATTATCCCAAATTCTGAAATAGCGGATTACTTTACAAACTCTGACTTTCTTGTCCTTCCATACCGTGACGTTACCCAAAGCGGGCCATTGCTAATTTCATACAATTACAACCTTCCTGTTATAGCAAGCGATTTTTCAGGCTTCAGGGAATATATTGTTCATGGATACAACGGTTTATTGTTTGAACCAAACAATCCTCTTGAATTATATAAAACATTGAGGACTGTGGCGGAAAGTTCTCCTGAAGAAATTGAAACGTACAAACAAAACCTCAAGACATTCGTTAAAAAAGAAATTAATCTTGAGAATATTATTGCTAAATACATTCATTTTTTCAATCAATTACAATAAAATTATAAGATTTTAAAATGGGTATTTTTTCTATAATAAAAGAAGATATAAAAGCCAACCAATCCAACACCAAAGGGAAATTTATCGTTGTATTTTTCAGGTGGGTGAGTTATTTTGCGTCAAAACGAAAGAATGTTCTATTGATTATTCCTGGTCTGTTTTTCAGAGTAATTTATAAATTTTTAATTCAATGGATCATGGGCATTGATCTACCCGAAGGAACTAAAATAGGTAAGGGTCTGTGTATTTTTCACGGACAAGGCCTGGTAGTTAATGGAGATGCTGTATTCGGGGATTTTGTGACTTTGCGACACAATACTACCATCGGCAACAAATTTGCCGGCGGCAAATCGCCGGTTTTCGGAAACAATATAGACATCGGCGCAAATTCTGTTATTATCGGAGAAGTTTCAGTTGGAAATAATGTGGTCATTGGCGCTGGCACAGTCGTTACGAAAAATATACCTGACGGATCCGTCGTTGTTGGTAATCCCGGCAGGTTAATCAATAAAGAATAGCTGTTTATGGAAATAATCCCTTATCCCTTAATTTTTTACTAATTTTGCATTGTAATTTAATTCCCAATTCAATTTTGGTAAAACTCGGAAGAATTTAACCTATGGTCAATCAACCCCAATTTAATTCATCACTAATTCCAAAAAATATAAAGATTTTAATTACAGTACCCCGTCTTGATTTGCCGGGTGGAGTTTCTTCCCTTTATAATATCCTTAAGATGGATCAATATTCCTCCATCCGTTATTTCAGTGTAAATTCAAAGTTAAGAGGGCCGATAGGGTCAATACTTGGCCTGCCTTTTCGATATCTGATATTTTTTTTTAAATCTCTCAATACTTCTGTTGTTCATTTAAATCCTTCGCTTGATAAAAAATCCTACTATCGTGATATGCTTTTTTGCCTGATTGCCAGGCTGACACGTTCCAAAATTGTAGTATACTGGCATGGCTGGCAAATTGATTTTGGTCGAAAATTAATGCAGAATTCCCTGAACCGGTTTCTTTTCAGACAATCCTTTTGTAAAGCAAAAACAACAATTGTTCTGGGGAATATCTTTCAAAAAGAATTGGAATCAATGGGATATAGGAATAGAATACTTATTGGGACTAATGCTGCAGATGATTCTTTCTTAACCGGGCCACCCAAATCGCGGTCGAAAGCCAATGTTCCCTGTGGCATATTGTTTATTTCACGAATTGAAAGAGAAAAGGGCATATACATAGTACTTCAAACAGCGAAAATTTTAGAGACACTGCATGCTGGTAAATATGAATTTTATATTGCGGGTACAGGTATGGATCTTGATAATGCCAAGTCGTTTGCATCTGATTTAAAACTGCCAAATGTGAAGTTTTTTGGATATACAGATGGTCTGGAGAAGCATAATTTATTTTCTAAATCGGATATGCTGTTTTTCCCGACTTATTATCCTGAAGGATTACCCATCGTTATTCTTGAAGCATTATTGTATGGTTTGCCCGTTATTACCAGACCTATAGGAGGTGTGCCTGATGTTATAGAAAATAATAAGCATGGTTTTGTCACGGAATCTCTTGACCCAAATATATATGCTGGAATGATAGAACAATTGTGCAGCAATTCTGATTTATATTCTGCGATTTCATTCAATAATATTAAGCTTGCTTCGGAACATATCTTGCCGGATAAAGTTCGTATCTGGTTGCAGGAAATATATTTAGAGGTTATTAAAGGTTAACAGCTCCACAAAAAAGTATGGATATAAAAGAAATAGATAAAATAATTCAGGATTCAATTCGATTTATCCAGCAAAAGGAATATCGCTCATATGACGTATATGACGCCTTAACCAACCCATTGATAAATAAAATTACAAAGGGTAGACTTTTATTGCGTCGTGTTTTCATTCAGCTAAATGCCCTTTCTCCTTTAAGCTTCAGGTTTCTTGGGATGAAGGCAATTGTGCATACCAAGACATTGTCGGATATGTTATCTGTCTATTCATTAATGTATGCTGAAACAAAAGAAAAGGGGTGGCTCGAAAAGGCAGAATCGATTTATCAAAGATTGCTGGATGTACGATTAGAAACTACGGACGGAATAGCATGGGGACTGAGATTTCCCTATACTTCCCGGTTTGTGGATGCATCGGAGCAAACACCAAACCTATATAATACTGCTTGTTCAGCCTTGGCAATTTTGGATTATTATGAGGCAAATCCTTCAGATGATATTAAAAATAAACTTCTTAGGGTGATTGACTTTATCTTTAACACCCTGGAGGTGACAAAAGAGGAGCAGGGTGTAGCCTGGATTCGTTATTATCCGAATCAGACCCGGCCGATCTATAACGTGAATGCCATGGTAGGAAGCTTCTTTGTCAGAATAAACCATCTGTTTAATGAAGAGATAGTTAAGGAAGATATCATTGCCGGAATCATTAATTTATTGAAGTTGGGCCAAAACCCAAACGGTTCCTGGTACTATTCTTCAACGGAAAAGGGCATGTGGGTCGATGGTTTTCACACCGGATTCCTTTTGGAATCCCTGGCCAGCATATATAATATTAATAAGGATGAATCACTGGGAGCCATTCTTAAGAAAGGATTCGAATTCTTTAGGGAAAATCTGCTCTCAAAGACATTAATTCCTAAATACTTTGATAATAAACTATATCCTATTGAAGCTCAAAATTGTGCACAGGCAATTCAAACCCTTGCTATTTGTTCGAGATGCCTCGGGTCTGATAATAAAAAGGAACTGTCTGCGGTCATTCAGAATGTAAATCATTATTTATATAATCCAAAAGGTTTTTACTATTTTAAAAAGGGGCGTGTATTTACAAACCGACAATATTTTATGCGTTGGTGCCATACTCCGATGGTATTAGCCCTGGTGCATGCCAAAAACTCAATGAAATGACAAAAATATATCTTCTCCTATACTATATTATCGTAAGTAAATTGCCATCGAGTTATTTTCCTATGGGTAAGATGTTCAATGCCTGCCGGATTGGTTTGCTCCGAAAAATTATAAAAATCGGGAAGGGAAATTTTGTTGAAAAGGGCGTTTATGTTGGCAATGGCAATCAAATTGAAATTGGTGAAAATTGCCAGATCAATGAGAATGTTAAACTGGACAATGTCTCAATTGGAAATCATGTGATGATTGCCCCTGGAGTTACTATTCTTGGTAAAATGCATGAATTTGCTGATCGTAATATTCCTATGATTCTCCAGGGTGAACGTGAAACTCAAAGAACAATCATTGAGGATGATGTCTGGTTAGCGACGAATGCAATTGTTTTGCCAGGTGTCAGAATTCGAAAGGGATGTATTATTGCTGCAGGGGCTGTAATTTCAAAAGATACAGAGGAATATGCAATATACGGAGGAATTCCGGCCAAATTAATTAAATACAGATAATTTAACTTTTGTTGTTTTGAGGAGTTTATATATAATATAATGACTGTAGAATTTTAATTAGAATAATATGTGTGGTATTTTAGGTTCAGTGGATAAATATTTTTCTCTTGAGACTCTTGATTTACTCCATCATAGAGGCCCGGACGATTTTGGTTATGATAAGTTTGATATATTTAACCATTCAGTTCTTATTTCACAACGGCGCTTATCAATTCAGGATTTATCTCCTGCCGGCCATCAACCGATGATTTCAGATTGTGGAAATTATATTATCACATTTAACGGCGAAATTTATAACCATTGGGACCTTCGTAAATCTCTCCGGCAGAAAACCTTCAAAGGAAATTCTGATACCGAAACAATTCTGTATTATATAAAAGAGTTTGGTATTTCTTCTGTAAAAGAATTCAACGGGATTTTTGCTTTTGCATTGCTGGATAAGGTTCAGAATAAATTATTTCTGGTACGTGATCATTATGGGGTTAAACCGCTTTATTACAATTTTCAGGACAATAGTTTTATCTTTTCTTCTGAAATTAAAGCAATTACTGCCATTACAAAAACAAGTTTAAACGTTAAAGCATTGGCAAATATGCTGATGTTGCGATATAACCCTGCACCATATACGTTGTTTGAAGGAATTAACAAATTGCGTTGCGGACATATTCTGGAAATCGATTTAAAAAAACCTACCCTGGAGACTGTTATTTATCCATTTATTAAGGAAGGACCAAGACAGTATTTTACCGGAAAATTAAGCGATGCAACCAAAAGATATGGAGAATTAATAGAATTATCGGTTAAAAGACAGTTGCTGTCGGATATTGAAGTTGGGATTTTGCTCAGTGGAGGCATCGACTCTGCAGTTGTAGCTTCTTTGGCCCAAAAGCACAGTCCCTATAAAATGAAAGCTTTTACGGTTGGTTTTGATGGGATTTATGAAGAAAATGAAATCGAAGATGCCAGAGAAACTGCCCGTTTTATCGGTCTCGACTTTTTTGAGAAACGCATTACTTTTAATGACTTTCTCGGATTAGCAAAAGAATGTACACGAATCGTGGAAGAACCGCTTGCCACTACATCTATAATTCCAATGTTCTATCTTACCGAAATGGCAAGTGAAAAAGTTCACGTTGTCTTAACCGGTCAGGGTGCTGATGAGCCTCTTGGTGGTTATCCACGATATCAGGGGGAATTGTACAGGGAATTATTTCCCAAATTTGTCCTTCAACAACTTCCCGGAATCTTTAAAACATTAAACATTAAAAAGGAATCATTGCTTAGAGCAGGTAATTCTTTGTCAATAAATGATGATATTTTAAGGTTCATTCAGGTTTATAGTACATTTGGTAATAATGAGATTGAAAAATTAATCGGTATTAAAGATACTCTGTCAGAAGAATTAATTTCCTACTATTACAATCTTCTGAATTGCAGCTCTTTAAAGCATTCCATCGAAAGGATGATGAAGGTAGATGTAAGAATGAACCTGGCAGATGATTTGCTGAATTACACCGACAAAATATCCATGAATTTTACTCTGGAAACAAGGGTACCTTTACTCGATACCGAACTCATTGAATTTATAGAATCATTGCCATATAACTATCGGGTAAAATTGAATAAAACAAAAATTATTCATAAAAAATATGCTGAAAGTATTCTTCCAAAGTTTATTATTAATCGACCCAAAAAAGGATTTAAATCACCTACAAATACATGGTTTCGTGAGAAAAAAGAAATATTATCCGATATTTTGCTGAATCCCGGGTCCAGGTTTTCTACTCATTTCGATTTAAAAGAAGTGGAAAATATAATTAAACAACATCAAATGGGATATAACAGGGAAAAACAATTGTTTCTGCTTTTAAGCACATATTATTTCATGGAAGAAAATAATTTGTAGTATAGCAAGGTCTCATAAATAATGGCCATGGCTTCATTATATATTTTAAATTGATATTATGTTTTTTAAATTTCTTAAACTCCAGATATTCTTTATTCTCATAAAATTATTTAATTTTTTATATTCCTTGTTTTTTTTCTTTATTCTGCGAATGATCCTGTTAAAAATAGCAAACATTAAAGTTGGGAAGAAAACAGTTGTGCAATCTGTGCGGTTTTTTTCATTTGGAAAATTATCCATTGGTGATAATACAATAATCAATTCGGGTTGTTATCTCGACAACCGCAGGGGTATTTACATCGGGAATAGCGTAGTTATCGCACATGATTCAAAACTGTATACATTGGGTCATGATTACAACGATCTAACTTTTAAAACGAAAGGAGATCCCATTTATATTGAAGATTATGTTGTAATTTTTTCGAATGCTTTGATAATGCCGGGAGTTAGAATCGGCAAGGGAGCGGTTGTGTTGTCAGGAGCAGTGGTTACCCGCGACGTGGAGAGCATGGATGTGGTTGGCGGAAATCCGGCTAAATTCATCAAAAAGCGTGAGCAATTGCATACGAATCGTCCTTTATATAAATATTGGTTTTCAATTTAACATCTTAATAATATGGCAAAAATTAGCATTTTCGGTCTTGGGTACGTTGGCTGCGTAAGTTTAGGTTGTTTAGCAAAAAGCGGCCACAAATTAATAGGGGTCGATGTTAGTGAAACTAAAATTAACCTTATTAACTCAGGTAGGGCAACAATAATTGAAAAGGAAATTGACGTTATCATTGAGGAACAGTATAAAGCAGGAAATATTTCTGCTACCGATGATTATGAATATGCAATTGCAAATACGGATATTTCAATCATTGCAGTTGGTACACCTTCCTCTGAAAAAGGGCATTTGAATCTGAATTATATATTTAAGGTAGCTGAAAATATTGGCAAGGCCTTGGCTAAAAAGAATACCTTTCATACGGTTGCAATCCGCTCAACTGTGATGCCCGGTACCTGTGACAAGGTAGCTAAGATTATCGAAGATAGCTCGGGTAAAATTCGCAATGAACATTTTGCTATCGTTTCGAATCCTGAATTTTTACGCGAAGGAACAGCAGTAAAAGATTATACCAATCCTCCGATTACACTTATTGGCAGTGACAATCCAAAGGCTTCGGAAATTATGGCCGGACTTTACAGGCATTTACCAGGGGAGATTGTAATGACTGATTTAAGGGTAGCCGAAATCATGAAATATGTGAATAATACTTATCATGCGCTGAAAATATCTTTTGCCAATGAGATAGGTAATATCTGTTCTACATTGGAGATTGATTCCCATAAAGTGATGGACATCTTTGTGAAGGACACGCAACTTAATATATCTCCGTATTATTTTAAACCGGGTTTTGCATTTGGGGGTTCCTGCCTGCCGAAGGATCTGAAAGGATTGCAAACACTGGCACACGATTTATATGTCGACACTCCGGTAATTGACAGTATAGATAACACCAATGAAATTCAGTTAAAAAGGGCAATATCCCTTATCAGTAAATATTGGAATAAAAAATTGGGCTTCTTAGGCTTGAGTTTTAAAGCGGGAACAGATGATTTGCGCAATAGTCCCTCTGTAAGTGTAATCGAATCATTGCTTGGAAAAGGATGTGATATCTTAATTTATGATAAGAATATAAATATCTCAAGGTTAACGGGTACCAACAAAGAATTCATTGATAAAAAGATTCCACATCTTTCAAAACTGTTGGTTGAGAATATTGAAACACTTTTAAATCAGTGTGAAGTAATTATCGTAAATACAAAAGAAAAGGAATTTATTCCGTACCTCAGTAAATTGGACAATAAAATAATTATTGATATGGTTCGATTGGACGAGAACATGTTAAACAAACCTAATTATAAAGGGATTAACTGGTAAATCAATGAAAAATAAACACGTTTTAATTATTGTCGAAAATTTGCCGGTTCCGTTTGATCGAAGAGTATGGCAGGAAGCAACCACTCTCAAAGCGAATGGTATAGATGTTTCCATAATATGTCCTAAAAATGGGGTTTATCAGGAATCGTATGTTCAAATTCAGGGGATAGATATTTACCGTCATTATTTGCCAGCAGAAGCCCGCGGTGCAAGTGGTTATTTAATTGAATATTCTACAGCGCTGTTTTGGGAATTCTTTCTTAGCATGAAAATTTTTATTAAAAAACGGTTCCATGTTATTCATGGATGCAATCCTCCGGATTTAATATTTCTGGTGGCTCTTTTCTACAAGATATTTGGGGTTAAGTACGTATTTGACCATCATGATATTAATCCCGAATTGTATATCGCAAAATATGACAAAAAAAACTTTTTCTATCGTTTAATGCTTTTCTGTGAAAGATTGACATTCAAAACTGCAAATTATAGTATTTCAACCAACGAATCGTACAAGCAAATTGCCATAGACCGTGGCAAAATGCCGGAGGATAAAATCCAGATCATCAGAAGTGGACCCAAGCTGGACAGGCTAAAATTAACCGACGGAAATGTTGTTTATAAAAAAGGCAGAAGTTTTTTAATTGGATACGTCGGAGTTATAGGAGAACAGGAAGGATTGGATCTTCTATTACAGAGTGCAGCTTATATTGTTAAAAAACGTCAGGATGTTCAATTCGCAATTGTGGGAGGTGGCACTGACTTAATAAAAATAAAAAATTTAAGTGAGCAAATGGGATTGTCGGCGTATGTCGATTTTTATGGCAGGGTAAGTGATGAAGCATTGGTAGATGTGCTAAATACCTCCGATGTGTGTGTTAATCCGGACAAGCCGACGGATATGAATAATTTGTCTACCATGAATAAAATTATGGAGTATATGGCACTTAAAAAGCCCATCGTTCAATACGATTTAAAAGAAGGTCGTTTTTCTGCTCAAAATGCTTCTCTATATGCTAATAATACAGATACAAACGATTTCGCAGATAAAATACTTTGGCTACTCGACAATCCTTCCGAACGAAAGCAAATGGGTGAGTATGGTTATAACAGGGTAATCAATGAACTTTCATGGGATTATGAAAGCATCAAGCTTATTAAATTTTATGAGAGGGTGCTGAATAAGTAAATACTTGATCTACAATAGATTCTTAAATCAACAATCCTCGCGGTTGGCTAGGAGAATTAATTTCAATTGAAATTGCTTTTAAAGAGAATAGTTTAAAAACAGAAGATGCATCTGAAAGTAGATAATTTCAATACTTTCATGTATTATCCGGAAGCTGTTATTTCTTAAGCTCGATCTGTTATGAACAGAAAAATTACCACAACCTGATATAATTCCAACCGGGTATTTGTCCTGCAGAGCATACCGATAGGCAAGCCAACTTTTTCGAGCATGTACACCTTCCGAAAACAGATTAATACCACGTATATTTATATTTGAACTCCTTATCCAGGCTGCCAGGTTTAGAGCACCTGTCAGAGTCCTGAATTTACTGGACTCTTTAAAAGGAATGGATACTATTTTTATATTGGTAACTCCAAGTTGTTTAAGGTCGTAAGCCGCTCTATTTGCAGTGGTTGTGAATGCCGGGGTGGTAGAATAATCAGTCACATAGGAATTGCTATCGTCTACTGCATACGTCTCCTGATCTCCAATAAGAATAGACCGGATAAACAAATTTCTGTCATTCTCCGGGGTTGTGAAAAAGTCATTGTCAAACGAGATTTTTACTTTTTCAATTTTAGTAATTTCTTTGGGGACTTTAAATTTATAAGATGAAAGGACTTCGCCGGCATAATCTTCCCCAATTATTATATTGTTGATAGCTACTAAAAAATGTGCATTGCTGTTTCCTGCAAATGTTCCATAAGCTTTTACAATGATTGTATCATTACTTGGGCGATTTGTCTTTTGAATTTTGTTAAAGACCAGTGTTCCATTTTGCAACATTGGGAAATCAACCGGTAATTTTTCGCCGGTAGTTAATATTAAGTCGTATTTATGATTTTTAGTTTCTGTGCCAACTTGTTCCAATACATCATCAGATAGCCACCCTTCAACAACTAAAATATTACCATCTACTCTTTTGGTAATACTTAAATATTTAGGAAGCCTCAATAAGCCAAAACACATAATAACAAAAAAAATGATAAATATTGACAGGACACTTGTTTTGGTCATGGACATTTTAAATATATTTTTCGGATTACTGGTCATTTATCTAGCGTGATTGAATTTTTTAAAGTATTCATAGTCGGTTAATTTAATCCTGGCACAGTATTATTTCATTGGTGTCAACTCTAAGGTATTTCCACTTTTAGTCATATCCAGCGACTTAACTTTTTTTGATGGCTGTTTTTAATCATTAACATAGTTCTGGATAGCTTTTTTCCAGATTAAATAACCAGCTCCATTAATATGGATCCCATCCGCCGATAATTTTAAATCCATTTCTCCTTTGGAGTCTGTAAATAAGGGATATAAATTTATATAGGTGAGCCCGGTTTCGTTTGATAGTTTTTCTATTTGAGCATCTAACAATAATATATCACTGTTTTTACGATGCTGATCTCTGATAGTATTGTTTACAGGAAGTACACTCTGTATGTATATCTTCGTTTTTGGAGAACCATCTTTGACTTTTTTAATAATTTCCCGATAATTCGAAAGGATCTGATCAATGCTGGCACCTCTTCCTAAATCATTGATTCCTATCATTATAAATATTTTGGAGGGTTTATTTCTTATCAAATCCTCCACTCTGTTAAGTACACCATAACTATCATCACCTCCAATGCCTCTATTTAAACACTTAGAATTGAATAATTCATTCCAGTTGCCATATTGTGTAAGACTACTGCCAACGAATAAAATATTTCCCTCCGAGACATTTAAAAGGGCAAATTGATTTGTTCTATTCTGATACACGGCAGTTGCAGGTTCTTCAATTTTATTAATCAAATAATTTAAACCACCTAATCTTTGAACAAAAGCATAAAATAATACGATCAAAAAAACATTAACGGAAATTGATAAATAAAACCACCTTTTCATTTTATGGATTCTCCTGTTTTATAAAGTTTAAATAATTCATTTAACACAACCCGGGGTGTTTAATTAAAATGGATTGAGACTACCTGAACTGTAAAAACCGGATTAAAAATTGATATAATTTCATTAATAATTTTATCTAAAAAATCAATTTATTACCTGGTTAAGTTATTTCGATTCAGGTATAAAGATGATCTCAAGAAGTAAGCTGTTTTATAATTTATTCAATTAATTTCGAATAATTTTTAGACCCTACATCCATTTTATAAAGTTGTTTTCTTGATCATCAAACAAAGTCAAATTAGATAATACTTAGCTTTTGCGTTGATGAAAATGAATTTCCTTTAATTGAAATAAAATATATTCCTCTTGGCAGAGTGTTCGTATTAATTGTTGTGGATTTATCTGCCGGATTAATATCCTCTATAATGAGTGACCTGCCATTTATATCGTATATGTGAAGCTTTAGGTCATTCTGTTTTTCATCAAAATTTAAGTTCAAGTGCGTCTTTTCACCATAATAATTTGGGTTGGGATAGATGGAAAATTTATTAATAGTAATTGTATCAATGGATTCAGGATAATGAAAATCGCCGCTTATATGCACCAATACCCGGGATTGCCAGGGTTGAATATCAATATAATCAGCAATCTCATTTCCATCCAGATCTTTAAAAACAGCTTGTTGAAGATTTACCCTGATTATATTATTCGTTGGATTTGAAAAAAGGATTGACTTATCGTTGGGGTTAACATAATCTGCAGATACTTCCAATAAAGAAACATTATCAATAAAATAGCCAGCGACAGAGTTATCAGTTTCAAAGTTGAGTCTAACAGAGTTAAGAACTGAACTTGTTTGAAATATCGTTACGTATTCTTTGCGGATGTCTGGCTCAATAGGATAATATTGCTGTCGATAGCTGGTGTCCAATGATTGAATGTGCATGGAGGAATATCTTGTTCCCACAATTGAAAATGAAAGTTCATAAAATTTACCTTGTTCCAATGAGAAATTATTACAGTAAATTACATTATTGGTATTAGGATCGGTCGAAGCCGAAGTGAATTGGAGACAACTGTTATCAAGTTTATTATTCTGAGACCACACAATTGTATTATTTGTAGGCCAAACGCCCCATCCTGAGATGTTATTTTCAAAAAACCCGTTTGTTATAATATTTTCTCCCAGGGTATCTTTGGCAACATAATTCGTTGTATAAAATATACTTTCTTTCGATCCTGCATCCTGGCCAGAGTAATTCTCCCAATTGTCCAGACCAAAATAGTAAGGGGTGTAATTTAGATCGCGAAAATAAACAACATTCGGATTGTAAGGATTACAATAATAATTATTGCTCAAAGTGCCAAAATCAGCCGCTGTAGAGGCTGAGTTTATAACAAGGGGTATATTTACTTCGCTTAGGGAATAAAACACATTGTTTTTGATAACATTACCAACTGAAGAACCGGGAATATCTTCAGCAAATGTCAATCCCTGGCTATTAAAAACCGTATTTCCATCAATGGTATTTTTACCGGAATTGTGGATGAAAATTCCAGGGCCATTGGTGTTTAGTATTGTGTTGCCCTGTATATTAACGAGTCCTGATTTGTCGTCAAGGTAAATTCCCATTGGTAATCCGCTCAGATCCGGACAAGTTTTATTATTGCCGGTTACAACTTCAATATAATTATTTTTGATTGTGCTGTTAAAAGTAATTGTTCCCCAACAATAAATAGCCCCGCCATCAGCAAGGGTTTGCATAGTATTCTTCACGATATTGTTGCTTGTGGTAATATTTTCTCCATCACATCTTATTCCGATATATCCCGTATTTTCTATGATATTGCCTGAAATAATGCTATTTTTTGAGAATCCTGTCATACAAATAGCAATTGCAGAATTTACACCATCAGTGCCATAGCCTGGCTGTAAACCTGAATTAAGAATGGTATTGTTTGTCAAAGTTGAGTTTTCCGCGCTATAAAAATAAATTCCACGGCCGGTGGCTCCTGAAATTTGATTATTGTCAATGACAGCATTTACAATAGGATTCCCATCCATTTCGATCCCAGTCTGGCAATTGACGAAATTATTGTTCAAAATGCTGATATTATTACCAGATCCTCCAAACCATATTCCCGCGATTGACTGCTTATTAAAGCTCAAATCCCTAATGACAATATTCGATACATTCCAATAGGTTTTAATACCATAATCATAAATAGTTCCCAATACATTGCTATTATCCGGGTTTATACCTGAAGGCGGAATAAAATAAAGTATTTTACTGGAATCACTATAATACCATTCCGAATTGGTGTCAAGTTCTGAAAAGAGATTATCGAAGAAAAATCCAAAGTTGGGTTTAATACTGTAAATAAGTGTCTTATCAAAAACTACAGACTTATTTGAATAATTGTTTACTTTACGAATTTCATAAGCCCAATTTATACTACGGATATGCACGGTAGCTCCATTCCAATAACCATCTGACTGTATAAGATTATCATCTGTAAATCCGTTCGTCCCATTACCTGAAGTCGTAAATAGCCACCCTGAATTTGGATAGCGAGCCGGAACCATGGGACTATCATCGATATAAAGCTTACTTATTGCATTTGTTATATTTATACTAAAAATTTTGTCAGAAAAGGGTTTCCATCCCTTCAATAAGACAGAGCCGGAAAGGATCGGTTTAGATCCTGAACCAAATGCGCCAATTATAATTGGTAAAGTTTGAGTTCCGGACTTATTCCAATCTAATTCGCCTGTAAATTGATCACCTCTTTTAAAAAGTATTGAATCTCCGGCTTGAAAATTATTCATGGATGAATTGACTTTTGCAATTGTTTTCCATGGTTCCGTTGTACTGGTCCCGTAATTATTGTCATTCCCCGAACTTGAAATATAATAATTTTTTCCAGAAGCTAACCAAAGCTGACTAAATAGCAATATGTAAAACAGAAGTATAAATCGAATTATCTTCATTCTTCGAAAGAAGTTAAGTATTTAGATTAGACGCAAAAATAGAAAATTACAATAAAACGAGACTTCCAGTCAACTTCTTTTTATCAGTTATCACTTCCAGAATGTAAGTATTTTTAGGTTTACCTGTAAGATCAATAGGAACAATCAGTTGATTAGATTCATTCTCAATAGAATTATTGTAGACTATGCTGCCTGAAAGACTATATACTATGATATCAATTTTTCTGCTCTCCTGATCAGGATCAATGACTAAACTAAAATTTCCATGGGATGGATTATTCCGAATTCCTATAGAAGTCGGACTGGTTGCAGTAAGAACTTTTAGATCGATATTGCTATTTAGAGAAGTGTATCCATCAGTAATCCCAAGTGTTACCTTATATTCGCCCTGATCTTTATTTTGGGGAATACCTTCAATAATTAAAAAATTACTATTGTCTTGCCTGTAGCTTAGCCAGGATGGTATTTCAATTTGTGAAAGAGATATGGCATTTGCATTAAGTCCGGATAAATCGATTTTAGTTAAATAAGGTGTTCCAACATAAGCAGTATCTTCCGTTATGGTTTTAATCTCAATTTCTTCTGTTACTTTGGTAATGTTGATTTGAACTGATGAAGTATCGAAAATCCAGTCATAATTTTTATTAAACAATTTAACCACCAGGTTATAATTATTGGTTACTTCATAATTTAATAAGCCGCTTTGATTAAGGGAAATGGTTCCGTCAACCGAATCAATTGTAAATATATTATTGGAATTTCCCGATTGGATTTTAAAAAGACATGTTCCATCCGAAGCATAATTTGCACCTATTTTACCAACGATCAATTTTGCTAAGGCATTTTCAGGAATTGTAAATGATTGGCCTTCTGTAATTTCAGGGTTTTGAGGATCTTTTTTACCTGAGAGCTCAATGATTGCTATTCCATAAGGTTTAAACAAAGTATCAAGTTCATTATTATAGATTACTTTGACATTGCGAATTAACAGATTTGATTTCTTCAACCAAATTCTAAATTTGATGTCATGACCTGGTATATAGCCAACAGAGTTTGAAGAAGGATCATTCATGGATGTTGTCATACCAAAATTTGAAGAACCATCGAACACAAAATTGCCAACGCACAATGTTCCGTCGTATATACCGAGTTCATCACCTGTTTCAAGAGCATTACCTTCTACTGTAACGCTGGTAACAAGAAAACCCATAGGAGAAAAAGGATTACCTGAGTAGGAAGGAGTAAAATAATCGGCTTTGGATAGTTGTAAATTAGATACAATGAATATTATTGAAAGATATAGAAATCTCTTCTTCATTATAGCCAATTGAAATATTTATTAATACTTTTAATTAATACACGAAGGTATTTCCTTTTTATATTAATACAAGCACAAAGTATTTCTTTTCAACTAGTTATAAGATATCATTGACCAATGTACATAATTGAATGGTAAATAAAATGCTTTGAAGGATATCCAAAATCGTTTTATTAGAGATTGAAATTATATTCCGAAACTCCGATTTCAAAAATACCCTCTAAGTGAAATAATTCATTCTTTCTGACTTGAAAGAGTAATGGATTTTATAAGTTGGAATTTAATTCACAATGCCAGATAAAGTTCAGGCAACTATTTCTAACCAAGTGATACTCCCAAACGGTAATTTGGTTTGAATGAACTTAAAAAAGTAATATCAAGAGGAAGTTTATATTATATCAGAATTCTGGTAATGCTTCGAATCGCAAAAAATGGGTTTAATCTGCCAGTAGTCATGTTGGCACTTGCCTGTTTACAACAAAAATAAATTCTGTTTTGATACCTCAACAAAACTGCCTGTCAATTTTTTTGGCAGGCAGGACTGTTGCAGTGTATGTAGTCTATTATTGCTGGAGTAATATCAATTTATGACTTGAAGTGTAACTTCCGGATTTGAAGACGTATAAATAAACACCGGGATTAAGAATTTCTCCTTTACTATTGGTAGCATCCCAGGAGATTTCATATTTGCCCGAATCATATTTATTATTGATTAATTGCGTTACTTCTTTGCCCGAAATATCATAAACGGTTAATGTAACGTTTGCGCTGCTTTCCATTGAGAATTCGAATGTTGTCTGACCATAAAATGGGTTGGGATAATTATCAATAGAATTATTGTTTTTTAAATTCGTGCTTATAGTGGTAGCCTGTTTCGAAATTTCTACAGCAGCTGTACCTTGTGTCGTAAATATACTTTGTAAATTCTGATTAAACGTAATTCCGATATTTTTCATCAATACCATATCTTTGGTCTTGTATATCTGAATACTGATACTGTCGCCATTAGTAAATCCTAAGGTTCCTAACAATGGATCAGCCATTCCTGCAGATAAACCAATGATATTTTCTCCATTATAAAGGTAATCTCCGACGCAAATTCCGCCATCAAAAATACCAATTTCGTCACCGGCAGTTAAATTGCAATCGCTCTGATTTATGTTTTTAATGATAAAATTCATGCTTGAATATGGATTCCCTTTATATGCTTTTTGAAAATAGGACGTAGATTCCTGCTCTTTTTCATTTAAATTACTAGTGAAACTGCTCTTTAGATAATTAAAACTCATCGAAGTATTTTTATTGACATTCACATTATAACCTCTGCCGGGCTTAAGAGAATCGATATTGCTAAACCATGCAGTTCCTGTTTTTATAATAAAATTACCCGACTCATCTTGTACTTTTATCAATGAACCTTCATCTATCAGCGTTTTAAAGCAGTCCAATGCTTTTCTTTCAATTGAAGAAGGATATCCAATAATATTATAACCTTGGGTTAATGGAATAGTTGTAGTCTCCGGTACTGGTGAGCCTGAAATTTTAAGCTGACAATCAGCATTTACTTTAATGTTATAACCTTTACTGATATCAATAGATTCGAGGTTATTAAACCAATCACCATCAGTTTCTACCATAAAATTTCCGCCTTCATCCTGAACTTTAACCAAAGCTCCCGATTGAACTATTGGCTGTATGATTTCTTCTACTTTTACTGCTTTTGGAATGACATTGAATGAAATTGTATTCCATCCTGCTTTTAAATCAATTGTTTGTACTTTGGCAGAGTCTTTTCCCGATCCAGGGTCAGGAGTCGGCACTGTGTCAAAAGGAGAATCCGTTCCTTCAGTTTTGACCAATATCGCTGCTTTCCATGGATCAATATTGATAGTTCCTGTATATTGATTGCCATAAGTATCCTTGTATTTGTTTGTGCCCAGATTAAAAGATTTCAGGCTGTTATCTGTATTTGACAGCAGGACACTGCTGTCGCTGTAATTCACCGGCTGAGCGTTAACCTGGTACATTTTAATGTTGTCCATATAAAGCTGTCCTGTGTATGTGCCATTGA
>Ga0182027_10000576_pt1 | contig 63385 bp, 42 predicted proteins | sample 712E1DmetaG_FD_121300 | JGI IMG/M metagenome (GOLD analysis project Ga0182027, IMG submission 121300) | Permafrost microbial communities from Stordalen Mire, Sweden - 712E1D metaG (Illumina Assembly) | ecosystem: Environmental > Terrestrial > Soil > Wetlands > Permafrost | place: Sweden...
ATTCACATCCGGAACTTCAACTGTAAATATGACAGGCAATGGTAATGCAACCGTTGCATCCGGCACTCCATCATTTTATAATCTCACTTCGAGTGGAACAGGAACTAAGTCTCTTGGAGAAGCTCTGACTGCTACAAATATTTTAACTATTTCAGGAGGAACTCTTGATACAACTTCAGGTGGTTATTACACAGTAAATGCCAATAATATTGTTGTAAATGGGGGAACATTTACTTCCCAATCGTCAACTATAAATTTGACTGGAACATCAGGCACGTTATTTACTAAATCATCCGGAACATTCACATCCGGAACTTCAACTGTAAATATGACAGGCAATGGTAATGCAACCGTTGCATCCGGCACTCCATCATTTTATAATCTCACTTCAAGTGGAACGGGAACTAAGTCTCTTGGAGAAGATTTGACGGTTACCGGTGCTTTTAACGTTTCAGCTGGAACGGTGGTTGTATCAGATAGTGGAGGTTCTTCAGTTGCCATTGGTAATAGTTATGGCGGAGGAATAGTTTATTATATTTTACAATCAGGTGACCCTGGTTATGTAGCAGGTCAGACAAATGGATTGATTGCAACCACATCTGACCAATCCATAAACACATATTGGCACGTATCAAATACCGGAACTACAGGAGCATCAGGGACAGTAATTGGTACAGGAAATGCCAATACGAATGCCATTGTTGCTTTATATGGAGCAGAAACTAATGCCGCCAGTCTATGTTACAACTTAAATCAAGGAGGTCAGACTGACTGGTATCTACCGTCGGTAAATGAAATGGGTCCATTATTTACAAACAGAGCATCTGTTGGTAGTGGTACTTTTAATGCCAGTGGTTATTGGACTTCGACGGAGTACAGTTCAAGTAATGCACAGAGAGTGGACTGGTCAAATGGCAGTGTTAGTAACAATAATAAAACTACCAATTACTATGGTACGCGCTGTGTTAGGTCCTTCTCAATATCATCAAGTTCAGCAAGAAAAATAAACGCTGGCTCAATTAATATTGGTGGTGGAACTCTAACTGCCAATGCTTCAACTATAAATTTAACAGGAACTTCCGGAACATTATTTACAAATACAGGAACATTTACCCCAGGTACCTCCACTATTAATTTAACCGGAAGCGGAAGTGTAACTATCAATGCAGGAGCATATACTTTTAATAATTTAAATTTATTGGGAAGTGTTAATGCAACTTTGGGAGCTAACCTAACATTAGGTGGTGTTGTTAATATTGGAAGTGGAACAACTCTAGGTGGAGGAAGTTATACTTTGACAATTGGCGGGACAGGCGCAGTATTAACTAACGCCGGAACTTTTGTTGCCGGAACCTCGACGATTAAAATAAACGATACGACTAACACCCCAGTTTATTTCGACGGAGGTGGACAGACATATGGAAACATTTGGTTCTCCCGTGGTTCAAGTACCGGAGCTATCACAGTTATGGGTGGTAACACATTTAATGATTTTAAAGATGACGGAACAGCAGGGCATTCATTATTATTTGATACAACACCAAGTCTCTCAATCGGTAATAGCTATGGCGGAGGAAAAGTTGCATATATTTTACAGTCAGGAGACCCAGGTTATGAAGCGGGTAAAGTAAAAGGGATAATTGCAGCTGATATTAATCAGGTGATGGGAGAAGTGTCATGGTGGAATGGTAGTTATACGACGACAGGAGGAACTGGAACAGCATTGGGTACAGGAAGGGCAGACACCGATGCGGCTGTTGATTCTCAAGGAACACCTCTTTCATATCCAGCTGGTTTAGCAAGAGCATACAATGGAGGTGGCTATAATGACTGGTATTTACCAAGCCAAGATGAATTAAATAAACTTTGTTTGAGCAAGAGTGTACTTGGTTTCCAAAATGAAGGACTTGGTCAAGATTATTGGACTTCAACTGAATATTCAAATACTGGCGCTGATACTCAATATTTTGGTGACTGCGGACAAGTTAATCTAGATAAAAGCACAGTAGGTGGACAGGTTCGTGCTGTTAGGTCTTTTAAATTCACAGCTGGAGGAACTACGACAGTTAGCACTTGGCATGTCTCGGGAACAGCGAATAATCTAATAAAACTTGATAGTACGGCAACTACAACATGGAAGTCAGGATTGAAATCTTGGTGGAAATTTGATGGAGATAGTTCTGACACAAATGGAATAGACAATGCAACTGTAAGCGGAGCAACTCTAACTACTTCAGGTTGTCACTATGGGAGTTGCTATACTTTCAATGGTTCAAGTAATCAAATTATTGCTCCAAGTGTTGATTTGAGTAGCACGGATGAAGTTTCTGTTGCATTCTGGTTTAAAACAACAGCAACGGGTACTGATGTTCTTCTTGAAGATAGCCCGGATTATAATTCTTATAATGGCTTTCTTGTAGATATAGGAAATGCGGGTAGTGGATATATATCTCTTAGTGATGATAATGGGGGTTATAATGTATCGTATACAAGTAATACTTATAATGACGGCAGTTGGCACTTTTTTGTCGGGACAATAAATAGAAATCCATATAGTGAAGATGGCGGTGTAACATGGAATTATGGTTATCAAAATAATATATATATTGATGGAGTATCGGATACAGTATTAGACACCAGTCATGCAGAAACCGTTGTAGGAAATTTTTTAAATCTTGACCTTAATATGGGAGCTAGAGAAAGCAATACTTTAAATTTTGCGGGTTCCCTTGATGAAGTTATGGTTTGGAATAGGGCATTAAGTTCAACAGAAGCTGCGGCTCTATATAGTTTTTCAACTTCTAATTTTGGAGCACATACTCTTTCACAGGCATCAGGAACAATAAATGCCGATTATTTAAATATTCAACACTCAATAGCGACTGGTGGTGCGGTTTGGAATGCCGGTTCAAATTCTGTTAATAACAACTCTGTATCACCAGCCGGAAGTGGATGGACATTCCCTTTACCTACTTGTACTTCTCAAACAACCGGTAACTGGAATACTGCAGGTAGTTGGAGTTGTGGCTATGTGCCGGGAGCAGGAAATCCTACTGTTATTCGTGCCGGAGATACTATTACGATGAATGTGAATTCGAATGTTTTGAGTGATATTACTGTCAATGGAATTCTGACCACAAGTGGAACAAGTTATTCTCTTTCGGGAACGACTCTGACAATTTCAACGACTGGTACACTGACAGCAAATAATTCAACAATTACACTTTCGGGAACATCGGGAATATTGCTTACGAGAACGGGGAGCGGAACATTTACGGCTGGAGGTTCTACTGTAGTTCTCTCTGGAAATGGAAGTGCGACGGTCAACTCGGGAACTATTACTTTAAATAATTTAACTTCAAGTGGAACGGGAACAAAAACTTTGGGTGGAGATGTTACAGTCGGTGGAAATCTTGTTGTCTCAGCCGGAACATTTCAACCAAGTACAAATAGTCTCACTGTCACGGGAACAACATCTATAACGGGAACACTTGACGATAGTTCTTCAACCGGAACAAATCTTTTCACTGGTGGAGTGACAATCAATAATACTGGTATTTGGTCTTCGACAGGAAACTCGGCTTATGAATTTCGGGGAGGACTGACAGTCAATACTACGTCAACATTTACATCCGGAAGTGGTTTATATACTTTTAGTACGAATGCTCAAGCAATTAATGGAAACCAAATTATTACCATTTCAAATTTATCAAATACTATTACCGGTAGTACTGGATTGACCCTTTCCGGAAGTACGGCGACAATTGGCACACTGACTCAAGGTACAAATGCAATTCTAACAATTTCGGGGACAGTACCAACTATTACAACTCTTAATGCATCCACAAATGCTAACACCGTAAATTATACAGGTACTGGACAAACACTAAATGTTACGACATACAATAATTTAACACTCTCCGGCGGAGCAGAAACTTTCGGAGCAATTCCAAGTATTACCGGGAATTTAACTCTTAGTGGAACAGCTTCGGCCACAAATACAACTTCCGCTGTTGTCAGTGGAAATCTATCATTAACCGGAACATCTTCATTTACAACAGGAGCAACTCTTGCCATCTCAACGAATTTATCAATAGGAAACGGAACAACATTTACGATGGGGGGGTATGCGACAACTATATCTGGTACAACAACTGTTGGGGGAGGAACAAGTGGAAGTTTGGTTTTCTCTTCACCTACCGCAAACAAAGTATTTCTTGGTCTTGTAACTATTGCAAGTGGAGCAACATGGAATAATTCTAATAATTCTACTGCCGAATTTCGTGGAGGCATCACCAACAACGGCACATTCACAGCCGGAACAGGAACGCAAACTTTCAATACAAATGCACAAGTTTTAACTGGAACATTTTCAATACCAAATATAACGACGACAATCTCATTATCAAATACAAATTCATTAACTGTGTCTGGTGGTTTAGAAGGTGCTGGTGCTCTTGTGAACTTAGCAACAGGAACACTTAGTCTCGGCGGTACATCTGGAATTACAACTCTCACTGCTACTGCTTCCGGTAACACTGTAACTTATACTGGTTCTGGGCAGACAATTAAAGCGACGACATATGATACATTGTCGGTAACTGGAACTGCTTCAAATACCGGGACAACGACAGTCAATACAGCTCTCTCTGGTGCAGGAACTTTGACGAATGCCGCAAGTGGTACTCTCAATATTGGAGGTACATCAGGTATCACCGGATTAACGGCTAGTGCAAATCCAAACACAGTTTCTTATACTGGTTCAGGTCAGACAATTAAAGCGGCAACCTATGATACATTATCAGTTACTAACACTGCTTCAAATACCGGAACGATTACAGTTAATACTACTCTCTCCGGTGCCGGAACTTTTACGAATACAGCAACAGGAACATTAAATATTGCCGGGACAATTAGTGTTACTAATTTTACTTCAACAGCATCAGGTAATACCGTTAATTATTCTGCAACAGCGGGAGGACAAACAGTTAAGTCAACGACATATTCCAATCTAACTCTCAGTAACAGTAGTAACTCGGATACAGCCGGAGGAGCTTTGACTGTTAACGGTAATTTGATTACTACTTCAGGTGGTACATTAGCAATGAGTACTTACCAATTACTTGGTACTCTTAATGCAACAAATAATGGAACAATCACAACATCAAGTACTGCGAATCCCGCTATAACATCCGGAGATACTTGGACCGGAACAACTGGAGCTGTAATATTTGCACTTACAACCGGAGGGCAATATGTTCCTGCTGGAACTTATAAAACTTTAACTTTCAGTAATACATCTGGTACTGATACGGCTGCAGGTATTTTGACGGTAAATGGAACTATAACGACAACAACCGGTTCCGGTTTGCTTGATATGACGTCATATCAATTAGCTGGAACACTTACTGCTGTAAATAACGGAACGATTTCAACATCAAGTACTGCGAATCCTGCTATAACAACCGGAGATACCTGGACCGGAACGACTGGAGTTGTAACATTTGCTCTTTCTACTGGTGCACAATATATTCCGGCGGGAACATACGGAACATTAAATGTTAATAATACCTCAAACACTGATACCGCGGGTGGTGCAATTACCGCGACAACATTAAATACCTCTGCTTCCGGAACTCTTAATATGGTGACTTATGATTTGGGAGTAACTAATATTACAAACAACGGAATCATCCGAACACAAAGTTTGTCTGCAACTCCACTCACAACAGGAAAAACTTGGGGAGGCACAGTTACTTACGATGCTGGAACTGGAGCGCAAACAATTATGGCAGGAACTTATGGAATATTAAATGTCAGCAACACTTCAGCAACCGATACAGCAAGTGGTGCAATTACCACAACAACACTGACTACATCATCAGGTGGAACTTTGAATATGGTTGCAAATGCATTGGGTGTAACAAATATTACAAACGGTGGAATTATCAGAACTCAAAATACATCTGGTGCTCCGCTCACGACAGGAAAAACTTGGACAGGCACAGTTACGTATGATGCAGCAACCGGAGGTCAAACAATTGCATCAGGTACATATAGTAATCTAACTTTGGGAAATACAAGTGGAACACAAACCTTAGGTGGAGCTATAACACTTGCTTCAAGTTCAACACTCTCAATTGCAGGAGGAACATTTGACCCACTTGCTTATCAAATTACCGGAAGTGGAACAAATACACTTAGTGTAGCGAGTGGTGCAACTATCAGAGTCGGAGCTTCAACTTTTGCTCTCAACTATTCTTCCGGATTTACAACTAAAACTTTAACTTCCGGTTCAACCGTGGATTATAATGCAAACGGTGCTCAAACAATTGACCAAACTTTATCATATTCCAATTTAAATACTTCAGTGGGTGGAACAAAAACACTCGGTGGTAGTTTTACAGTACCCGGAGTTATGACTATCGGAAGCGGAAGTACATTAGCACTTAGTTCATACACTCTTACTCTTTCGGGAACAACAGGAACACCATTTGTCGCAACGGGAACACTTCAAGGAAATACGGGGACAGTTGCATTCACCGGAAACTATGCAAGTGGTAATACCACAATTCCGGCAGCTGCATATAATAGTATAACGGTTAACAATACGGCAGAAACATTCGTACTTGGTGGTAATACGACCGCAAGTGCTACTGGAATTTTAACTATTACTGATGGAACTTTTGATACTAGTTCCACTGGAAATTATTCACTTTCTATAGGGCAAATTAGTATTGCCAGTCTTGCTACTGCAATATTAAATGCCAATAACTCGACTATTACATTAACTTCAACCGGTGGTTCTGTATTATTGTCAAAAGGAGCTAGTGGAGCATTCAATGCTGGAGGTGGAACGGTGGTAGTGAATCCGGATGCAGCAGTTACATCAATAATAAATAACACTGTAACTTTTAATAATCTTACTCTTTCTCCAACACTTACTGCCGACCGTTCATATTCAATAGGTAACAGTGTTACAATTAACGGTAACTTTTTAATTAATCCTTCCGGTTCGTCCAATAGATTAACTTTAACAGAAACTTCGAGTACTACTATTGGTGCGACAAAAACATTAACAGTAGAAGGAAGTGGAAGTGCTACCTCGACATTCAGTACAAACAATCAAACACTTTCCACAGGATTTTTGGATATTGAATCAGGAGGAACATTTTCAGCTGGTTCGTCAACAGTTACTCTCACTGGTATAACAGGTAATATGATGACTATAGGAGGTACAGGGGTATTCACTGCCGGAACTTCGACAGTAAATGTAAACAGTTCAGGAAGTAATATAATTAACTCAGGAAATTTTACTGGAACAAATAAACTATATGCTCTCACTGCATTAAATGTTTCCGGATATACAAAAACACTTGGCGGCAATCTTGAATTTGATCCGTCTCAGACATTAACAATTACTGCCGGAACACTTGATACGGGTGCATCTAATTATTCTCTAACAGCAGGGTCAATTAATATTGCAAGTGCAGCTGCAGCAATTTTAAATATTCGCGCCTCGACATTTTATTTAAATGGAACTTCAGGAACGTTACTGACAAAAGGTGCAAGTGGAACATTTACTGCAGGAACTAGTTCAACTGTAAATCTTTCGGGTAACGGTAGTGCAACAGTAAACTCCGGCTCACCAACTTTTTATAATTTAACTTCATCAGGAACAGGCACGAAGACGTTGGGCGCAGCTATTACACTCGCTTCAAATGGAACTCTCTCTGTAACAACCGGGACATTTGACCCTGCAGCTAATCTTATTACTGCAAATGGAACAAATACTTTAAGTGTTGCAAGTGGAGGAACTCTTCGAGTCGGAGCTTCAACTTTTGCCGGAAATTATCCTGCTGGTTTTACGACGAAAACTTTATCTTCGGGCTCAACTGTAGAATATTCATTAGCCGGTAGTCAAACTATTGATAACACTCTGACTTATTCTAATTTATCGACATCAACAAGTGGAACAAAAAGTTTGGGTGGAATAACGACAGCAACCGGAGCAGTGACAATTGGTGGTACCTCAACACTGGATACAACTTCGGCTAGCCATTTCACTTTAAATACTGGTTCAATTGTAATGAACGGAGGGACATTCTTGCCTCAAGCTTCAACTATAAACTTAACAGGAACCGGAACGGTATTCAGTTATGTTTCCGGAACTATTACACCTGCAACCTCACTTATTAAAATAACCGATACTTCGTCATCAAGTAAAACATTTGCGGGTGGTAACCAAACATTTAATAATTTATTGATTACCGGAGCGGGGACAGGAACCTACACAATTTCAGGTTCAAATACTTTCAATGATTTTTCGGTTGATACACCACCGCATACAATTAATTTCACTACAGGAACCACAACTACAGTTTCCACTTTCACAGTTTCAGGTACAGCCGGAAATCTTATTACATTGCAGAGTAGTACTTCGGGAGCACCATGGACATTGTATGATACGGCCGGAACGAACACGTCAAATTATTTGGCAATTTCGGATGGAATAGTAAGTGGTGGCGCAATATATCAAGCTCTTAATAGTCAGGACTTGGGTAGAAACTTAGGTTGGGTTTTTGGTTTGCAACTTGATAAAGGTAGAGGTCAGAGCGGAGGTGGAACAAACGGAGGAATTGATACGAATGCAACTCCGGACGCAGGCAGAACTGGTGGAGGTACAGGTGGAGGTGGTGGAGATGTAGTTTTGCCACAATGTAGCGATGGTATTGATAATAATGCGGATACATTAATAGACTGTGCAGACCCTAATTGTCATCTTGGTGGTGTCTTGGGGAATGCATGTGTTCCGACATGGGACTCCGAATCGGTTCCACCTGCTAATAATACTGGCGGAGGAGAAGGTGGTGGTGGTGGAGATTTGGGGTATATATTAAAAAGTATATATTCGTTTATAAATTTACCGACAATTTCAATTCCAAGACTTTTGTTAGGAATGGCATTCAATTCGCTATATAATTAAAAATATGATTATCATAAAAAAGCGTACATTTTTTAATTTCGTAATTATTTTTATTGCTATCGTGGTAATATGTTTTGGTACGATTTTTTATTTCAAACTGAATAAAATTAAGTTGCAAGATTCCGCAAAAACAAAAGAAACAACTTCTTTAATTTCAAAAGTTTCCAGATTATATCTTTTTCCCGAGGGAGAGACTCCAACTATTGCGACAGTATCAGACCCGCAATTACTGAAAGGCCAAGCTTTTTTTACCCAATCCGAGAAGGGAGACAGTGTTCTTATTTTTCTAAAAGCAGGCAAGGCAGTTCTTTATAGACCAAGTATAGATAAGATAATAGAAATTGCTCCAATAAAAAATAATCTTCCATCTAATAATTAAAATGTTCCGAATTTTAAATAAAAATAAAAATAAAAAGAAAATTAATTTATATATACTGATTCTGGTAATATTTATTTTTCCTGTTTCGTATACTTATGCTGCGCTTTCTTGCTCCATAACAACTCAATCGGCTTGCAGTCCGGGAATAGTTATGCTCCGTATGTCCAATTCCACAAATGCCCACTCGGAACTTCCTAGTCAATCAACTTCCATTTATAACAATAATGTTGTTTGTTGTACGGGAGTAACCGGACTCAGTAATTCTTGTGCGAACACAAACAAGCAAATTTTTGCGCGTCTTTCGGGAGTGACGAATGCTCACGTAGAAATTAATTCTCAAAGCAATCCGAACTATACACAGAATGCGTGTCTTTCAAGTACATATGCAGGAGACCAAATAACTGTCGGATATCAAACAAGTAATTGTACTGGATATGATACAACTTTATTTTCAACGGGGAATCCTCTAACAAATTCACAAGTTGGAATTCCGACAGCATACAATAATAAAGTTTGTGCAAAAATTGTTTCTCAATCATTAAGTTTTAATATAACTCACAATTCCGCGGGGTTTGGTCTTTTAACGACTGGCGGCCTTCGATATGCGACGAGTGACGGACTCGGAAGTAATAGTGAGACCGAAGCTTACGCGATGAACGCAAGTACGAATGCTTCATCGGGGTATACTATATATGTGAGTGGTAGCACCCTAAGTAATGGTATTTACTCAATCGATGCAATCGGTGGAACAAATTTGACTCCGACACCGGGGACAAAAGCTTTTGGGTTAAGAGCAGTTGCGAGTGGTGGTTTAGGGGCGGTAGTTTCACCTTATGATGGAGCCGGTTTTGCTTATAATGCTACAGGCACAACGATGTCTACAATTGCCGGAGAATCATCAGGTAATGGTGTTAATACAAATTATTCCGTAAGAACAGTTGCAACGATTGATTCGGTTTTAAACTACGGAAGTTATTCAACAAATCTGACATATGTTATAGTTCCAAATTACTAAAAGTGTATAACCTGTGTATAATTATTTTTGACGATTTTTTATTTTTTTAAATATTTCAAAAATAGTTTGTAAATAAAAGGATTATTTGTAATAAAATAATTATTTTATTTTATTACAATAGTCTAATAACTTAGATAAAATAAATATTTGAATTATGAAAAACAATGATATACTAAATTGTGTAAGTTTTTTTATTTCCGCATTTCTATTTTTTTACATATGATTAAAAAATTTGTTGGTTCTCTCTTGGCAATAGCACTCATCTTAATGACAACAGGAATCATTAATCCTTTTGTTGTATCAGCTGCGACTATCACAACAGCTTCGGACGTAATGTCTCGTTTGAAAGCAAGCACAGCATCGAACCATGAAATAAAATTTGTGACTCCGACAGGAATGGCAGTTAGTACCAATATGACTTTAGTTTTTTCGTCTGGTTTTACTGGTGTTGGATCGCTGGTTGTAGGTGATTTTGATATTGCGGAAAATTCTGGTAGTAACTGTAATGCAGGTTCGTGGACGGAAAGAAGTATGGGTGCAGCAGCTGGACAATTTAACGCGGTAGGCTCTTCTCAAACTGTAACTATTACGGCAGGTGCTTCTGCAACTCCAATTACAGCAGGGCGATGTATGCGAATTAGAATAGGTACAAATGCTACCGATACGACAGGAGGCACAGGACCAGGAACTCATCAAATCACAAATGGTGCAACAGGTGGAACCGATACCGTAACTATCGGAGGAACGTTTGGTGATTCGGGAGCGATTTTGGTAGAAATAATGGATGATGATAGTGTTTCAATTACAGCTTCAGTAAATCAAACAATATCTTTTGATTTGGATGTTGGATATTCAACAGGGGAAACTGGTCAACCATATCAAGTTCCATTGAATACATTGTCAGCTTCAAGTGTATCTGAATCCAATGGTACTAGTGTCAAAACAATATTTGCCGATGGAGGAACGAATGCTTCCGGAGGAATGAATGTCTCAGTCAGAAATGCAAACGGTGCAAATGGACTTGTTTCAACTTCAGTTTCTGGAGATAAAATTCCGAGTACGACAGCAACTATGTCTGTAGGTAATGCTAACTACGGTCTCTGTGTTGGAACGGCAAATCTTGCTGGCTTTGCAAAGTCAACGGCTTATAACACGACCTGTGCAGTAAACTCGGGAACAAATGCAGTTGTTGGACTTACGAGTACTACCGCGGACATATTGACATCAGCAGCTCCGGTAGCTGCAGGGCATGCTGATATTGTGGTAAATGCCGAAATCTCGACGGCTACACCTGCACATACCGATTACACGGATACATTGACATTTATTGCGACAGCCAGTTTCTAAAAAGTGTGGATAACTTTCTTTTTATTTTTAATACATGATATAATATTTGTATAAGTAATAAGTTTATTTTGTTAATAATTTTTTAAAAAACATGATCAAAAAATTTGTAAGTTCTGTTGTTGTGATAGCACTCATAATAATGACGTCGGGAGTTTTTAGTCCTCTTTCCGCTACAGCCGCCACTATCACTACTGCGACAGATACAATGTCTAGATTAAAACCAAGTACGGCTTCGGACCATACTTTTCTTTTTGTTTTACCTGGAGGTTTAACATCTGGACAAAATATGACTCTAACTTTTGCCGCTGGTTTTACTGGCATAGCTTCAATGGTTGCCGGAGACTTCGACTTTGCTGAAGGAAACACCGGTGTTTGTTCTTCGGCAACATTTACAGAAAAATCAATTAAAGCATCTCCTACCGCTTCTGATTTTAGTGTAGCCGGTGCTGGTCAAGTAGTAACAGTTACGTCGGGTGGTGCATCAGCTACGGTTGCTGCAGGTCACTGTGTTCGTTTGAAAGCCGGACTTAATGCTACCGATACAACAGGAGGTACAGGTCCAGGTACTCACCAGATTACAAACGGATCTCTTGGTAACTACGCTATAAATATCGGAGGTAGTATTGCTGATTCCGGACAAATTACAGTTGCATTAATGGATGATGATAGTGTTTCGGTCTCTGCTTCCGTTCTTCAGACATTATCTTTCGATTTGGATGTCGGAACAGCTACTGGAGAAAATGGTCCGACGTATCAAGTTCCACTCAATACTTTGTCTGCTTCGACGGTAACACACTCCGACAATTCAAGTATTAAATCAATATTCGCCGATGGAGGAACAAACTCTTCCGGAGGAATGAATGTTTCAGTAAGAAACGCAAATGGAAACCAAGGACTTAAATCTACATCTGTCGGTACAGATTATATTGGTAGTACAAGTGGAGCCATGTCTGTAGGTAATGCTAACTATGGTCTTTGTGTTGCAACGTCAACTCTTTCTGGCTTTTCTAAATCGGCAGGATATACTACAACTTGTGCAGCTGCCTCGGGAACAAACACGATTGTCGGGCTTACCAGTACTGCTGCAGATATATTGACATCTAGTGCTCCAGTCGCTGCCGGACATGCTGAAATAATAGTAAATGCCGAAATCTCAAATGCAACCCCTGCCCATACTGATTACACTGACACATTAACATTTATTGCAACAGCAAGCTTTTAAATAGGATTATTTTATTATTAATTAATTTTTGGATATGATTAAAAAATTTGTAAGTTCTGTGGTTGTGGTCGCCTTGATTTTAATGACATCGGGAATTATAAATCCTTTTGCAGCTACTGCTGCTGGTCCGATAACAACTGCTACAGATACAATGTCGAGGTTGAAAGTGAGTACACCCTCAAATCACGAAATAAAATTTGTGACCCCTACAGGAATAGCTGGTGGGCAATCTGTCACTTTAACTTTCCAGTCTGGATTTACTGGTGTCTCAGGAATTCTTTATTCTGATGTAGACTTTGCTTCAGGAGATACAAACAATTGTTCTACCGCTACTTTTACAGAAAAAACTTTGGCTACCAACCCAGCAACTACAACTTGGGGAGTAACTAGTTCAGGCCAAGTAATTACAATTCTTTCAGGTACGGATACAGTTGCTGCTTCAAAATGTCTAAGAATAAGAATAGGAACAAATGCCGTCAGTCAAACGACTGGAGTTAACCAAATCTCAAATGGAACGATTGGTAATTACACTATAACTGTTGGTGGTACGTTTACTGACTCTGGACAAATTTCAGTTGCATTAATGGATGATGACAGTGTTTCAGTTTCTGCCTCTGTAAATCAGACAATGTCTTTTGATTTGGATGTTGGATATACAACAGGAGAAAATGGTCCGACATATCAAGTTCCACTCAATACACTGTCTGCCTCGACTGTCTCTATGTCTAACGGCTCATCAATTAAGACAATATATGCAGACGGTGGAACAAACTCATCGGGAGGAATGAACGTTTCAATTAGAAATGCAAATGGAAACCAAGGACTTAAATCTACTTCTGTTCCGGCAGACTACATTGGTAGTACGACAGGGACTATGTCTGTGGGTGTTCCAAACTATGGTCTGTGTGTAGCGACAGCTGCCCTTGCTGGATTTTCTCGTGCATCAGCTTATAATACAACTTGTGCCATTAGTTCCGGAACGAACGGGATTGTTGGACTTACCTCGACAGCAGCAGATTTATTAACATCTAGTGCACCTGTTGCTGCTGGACATGCCGAAGTCGTAGTAAATGCCGAAATTTCAACTGCTACGCCTGCGCATACCGACTACACGGATACATTAACATTTATTGCAACTGCAAGTTATTAATTATTAAAAACAATCCTATATCTTTATGACAACAACCAAAAAAACACTCTCCTACCTTATCGCAATCTTTGCTCTAGTGGTTTTGGGTTATTCCAGTAATGCATTTGCAATGACAATTACACCGGTTCGATATGAAATCCAAGGTGATCCCGGGCAAACAGTAACGAAGGAGATGACAATAATAAACGAAGATAATACAAGCAATACATATTATTCTTCTTTCGCAAACTTTGAAGCCCAAGGAGAAACAGGAAGTGCTTCTTTTACCGTACCGAAAGATGATATAGGAACATGGATGACGACTGAATCATCGGTAACCCTTTTACCTGGTGAACAAAGAAATGTTAGCTTTTCAATAAAAATTCCTCAAAACGCAGAACCAGGAGGACACTTCGGTGTTATATTCTGGGGGACATCTCCGGAAACTAATACACAAGGCAAACAGCTTGCAGTTAGTGCAAAAACAGGATTGCTGGTGCTTCTCTCTGTTAGTGGAAATGTAAAAGAAGGCGGAGGGCTTTTAAGTTATTCGACTTTAAATAATCAATTTTGGTACAACAGCTTACCTGTGTCGTTTACATATAGATTCCAAAATGCAGGAGGTGACCGTGTTAAACCAGCCGGTGTTATACAAATTCGCGATACACTATTTTTACCAACAAAAAAGTTAGATGCTAATCCGGTAAATGGAAACATCTTACCTAATAGTACGCGTAAATTTACTATTGATTGGGTAAAATATACCGAACCCGAAGATGCACCGGTTATAAATGGAGCAGTTAATAAGTTTTTTCATACGGTAAGTTATCAATGGAAAAATTTTGCCGTTGGTTTATATTCGGCAAATTTAAATCTTTCATACGGATCAACAGCCCAAGTTGTTAAAAAATCAGTTTATTTCTTTGTCTTTCCATGGCAACTTCTTATTTGTCTAATAGTAATACTTTTGATTGTGTTCTTCGTCGGTAAGAAATTGATCATACGATATAATAACTACATAATAAAAATGGCTCATTCTACTGTGAAAACACCGGAAGACGCTAGCCATGTTTAGGGTTTCTATTTTTAAAAATATATTCTCCTTTCTTCTTCTCGCCTCTGTGATTTTTCCACAGTTCGTTATTGCGTATGATATTACTACTAATACAGATGTCACAATTACTGCCCAAGTAAATGCTCCAAGTAATAATGGCGGTGGAGGTGGAGGTGGTGGAGGAATAAGTTTACCGACGATTGTAAATTTTTCCGGTATGGCTTATCCGCTTTCAAAAGTTTATATATTGAAAGATGGAAAGATAGCCGTAATAACAATTGCCGACCAAGCAGCAAACTTTTCGGTTTCCCTTACTGGATTAAGCACAAATGCTTATACTTTTTCGGTTTATGGTGAAGATAGTAGTAATAGAAAATCTTCATATTTCACTTTTCCAATTTATATAACTGAGGGGACAACTGTTAATATCGGAAATATTTTCTTATCACCAACTATTGATATCAATAAATCAGAAGTGAAAAAAGGAGATAATCTGGTTATTTTTGGACAAAGTGTTCCTAAAAATGAAGTAGTTATTTCCGTGCATTCCAATCCGGAATATTTCTTTAAGGTTCTTTCCAATGCTATGGGCGCATATTTATATAACCTTGATACTTCTGTTCTTGATCTTGGTCAACACGAAACAAAATCAAAAGTTAATATTAGCACTCAAGAAAGTCAGTATGCTACACCGGTAACATTTTCTGTAGGAGAAGAAAATACACCGAATAATAATACAAATTGTTCTCTATTGCGAGGAGACCTTAACTGCGATGGCCAAGTTAACCTAATAGACTTTTCTATAATGGCTTATTGGTATAAAAAGCCAAATTTCCCGAAGAAGGTTGATCTAAATAACGATGGAAAAATTACTTTGGCCGACTTTAGTATAATGGTATTTAATTGGACAGATTGATTAACTGTAGTTAACTTTTAATTCTATGAAAAAAACACAATTCAAAATAATTTTTATCTTTATACTGATTTTCATCTTAAACTTATTCTTAACGAATAAGATATTTGCTGCAACATTAACTTTAGTTCCATCAAAAACTTCAGTTGGAATAGGGGAACAATTTTATGTTGATTTAATGTTGGATACAAATGGCCAATCGATAAATACCATTAATGGAAGCATCTCTTTCCCTGATGATAAAGTTTCTTTTGTGCGAGAAGAAGACGGTAAGTCGATGGTTAATTTATGGGTGGAAAAACCAAAACTTGAGAATAATACTATAAGTTTTGCCGGAGCAATTTCTAATGGATTTGAGGGAGTTATTGATCCATTTAATCCCAGTCATATGTTGCCGGGATTAATAATCCGCCTGGTGTTTGAACCAAAAACTTCAGGAGATGTAAATTTTTCTACATCAACTTTTTCTTTGAATTTAAATGATGGGTTAGGGACAGAAATAGAAGCTCCTTCCGCTACTGGTACAATAAATGTTGGGAATTATGACAATAAGGTTAAATATGTAAGCAAAGAAGAAGGATCTCCGGAACTTGAGGCATATATTGTTCGTGATCCAAATATTTATAACAATAAATACACTCTAATATTTAATGCGACAGATAAAGATACCGGTATAAAAAGTATAAAAATAAAAGAAGGAATGAGAGATTGGAAAGAAATACAAAGTCCATATTTACTACGGGATCAATCTCGTCATAGTACTATAACCCTTGAAGCGACAAGTTATTCCGGATCGGGTATAATTATGAGTATAGATAAAGTTCCTTATGATTATAAATCATTAGCTGTAAATTCATTTATAATTGTATTGATTTTGATCCTGATTATTTTAATCGTAAAGAAAATCTATGTCAAAAAGAAATAAAAATTTCAAAATATATATCGTTTTATTTACTATTGGATTTTTATTTAGCACAACATTTGTTTATGCTGCAACGATTGGTTTTTCTCCCAGCTCCGGTAATTATCATGTAGGGGATACAATCCAAGCCAAAATTGTTGTTAATAGCGATACTTCCATCAACGCAGTTGCATCACATATTTCATTTCCAACCAATCTTCTTACTCTTTCTTCTATTTCAAAATCAGGATCTATTATAAGTCTTTGGCCACAAGAACCATCATTTTCAAATGTGAGCGGTACTGCGGATTTGGAAGGTGTAGTATTGAATGGTTATACCGGCAATTCCGGTAGCGTTGCTACTTTAATTTTTAAAGCGAAAGATGTTGGACAAGCAGTATTACAATTCACAAGTGCTTCGATTCTGGCAAGTGATGGCAATGGAACTGAGGTACTGACAGGCAGTAATTCTGCTATTCTCGCAATAGCAAAAACAATACCAAAACCAGAGGTTAAACCAACTCCAGTTGAAAATGTTGTAGAAAAGATAAAAGAAGTTGTCGCAGAAGTTAGACAAGTTGAACAAGTAAACAATCTTCCTGACTACTCATTGGTTATAGTTCTGATATTGTTGATTATAGTACTTCTTATATTGATTATAATATATGGAATTTATTATATTAATAAATTTAAGTATTATATAAAGAAGAAACTTAAGAAAACAGAGGAAGATGTGTCAAAAGAATTTGAAACTCTTGAAAAAGATATTTACAAAGAGGCAATAATTGAACAAAAAGTTAAAGAAAATGAAAAATTAAGTGATGAAGAGAAAACAGCCCTTGTTGATTTCAAGCAGGATATAAAAAATACAGAGAAAGATATTTTGAAAGACATAAAAGATACGGAAGAGAGTAATTAAATTATTTAAAATATCCTTTATCTATAAGCCTAAAACCACACAAAATCGACTAGCATTTTGGGTGGTTTTTTGCTATAATATGAGTACAATTTACCCAGTTTTTATAGGGTATTTTAGATTATAATACGTGTCCCGTTAGAAAATTAATGGGACAAAAAAATGAGTCACTAAACATTATTATTTAATTTTCTAATGGGATGGCTAAAAAAGAAGAAAAAGACGATAAAAAAGTGGTTAAATATGGAGCTGAACAGATATCTGTCCTAGAAGGGTTGGAACCTGTCAGACGTCGTCCTGGGATGTATATTGGTTCTACCGGAATTGATGGATTACATCATTTAATTTGGGAAATTTTTGATAACTCACGCGATGAAGCGATGGGTGGATTTTGTGATCATATAGAGGTTGTACTGTTGCCCGACAATTCTGTTCGTGTAGTTGATAATGGACGTGGTATTCCGGTTGGCATTCATCCAAAAACAAAAGTTTCTGCGCTTGAAACGGTTATGACGACACTCCACGCCGGAGGAAAATTCGGAGGAGAAGATAGTGGTTATAAAGTTTCAGGAGGATTGCATGGTGTTGGAGCATCGGTTGTGAATGCGCTTTCTATTTATACTCGTGCGGAAGTTCATACCGACGGAGGAAAGTATATTCAGGAATATAGCCAAGGTAAAAGAAAAGCTCTTGTTAAAAAAGTTGGTTCTTCTAAATTACATGGAACAATTATCTCTTTTAAACCAGACGAAGAAATATTTAAACAGGTTAAATTTGATTTGGAAACAGTCATCAATCATTTACGTCAGCAAGCTTACTTGGTTAAGGGTTTACGTATAGACATAATAGATGCACGTGACTGGGATCCACTAACAGGTGGAAAGGGTAAAAAAGATTTTGATGATATCTTTTGGTTCAGTGAGCTTGGTCTTGAACTTCCATCAACAACATTTTACTTTGAAGGAGGACTGGTATCTCTCGTAAAGTTTTATAACAAAACAGAAAAGCCGATTCATCCAACTGTTTTTTATGTTGAAAGGGAAGTTGATAGTGTTGGAGTAGAAGTTGCACTTCAATATGTTGATGATATTAATTTCAATCTCGTTCCTTTCGCAAATAATATTTATACCGGTGAAGGGGGTACACATGTTACAGGTTTTAAAACGACTCTTACCCGTATCCTAAATACTTATGGTAAAAAGAATAATTTGATAAAAGAGCAAGATGGCGGATTTACAGGAGATGATGTCCTTGAAGGCTTAACTGTAGTCATTTCGGTCAAACTTAGTGAGATACAGTTTGAAGGGCAAACTAAAGCGAAACTCGGCTCTACAGAGGCTCAGGGAGCGGTTACAACGGTCTTTGGAGATGCATTTGGAGCTTTTCTTGAAGAGAATCCAGATGAAGCAAAAGTTATCATAAATAAGTCACTTCTTGCCCTCCGTGCTCGTAAAGCTGCTAAGGCTGCCAAGGATTCTGTTCTTCGAAAAGGAGCTCTTGAAGGAATGACACTTCCGGGTAAGCTTGCGGACTGTCAGGTTAAAGATGCGTCATCTGCTGAACTATTTATTGTGGAGGGAGATTCCGCTGGCGGTACAGCCAAGATGGGGCGTGATAGAAAAACTCAAGCTATACTTCCGCTTCGTGGAAAAATTTTGAATGTTGAACGTGCCCGTCTCGATAGAATGCTCGGCAGTGAACAAATCAAAAATTTGGTTATTGCAATGGGAACTTCTATCGGTGATACTTTTGATTTGGAAAAGATGCGTTATCATAAAATAATTATCGCAACCGATGCCGATGTGGACGGAGCACATATCCGTACACTTATCTTAACTCTTATGTATAGATATTTCCGACCAATACTTGATGCCGGATATATTTATATTGCTCAACCACCACTATTCAAAATTAAAAGAGGTAAAGAAATAATGTATGCCTACTCTGACGAAGAGAGAGATAAATTACTCGGTAAAGATGCACCAAAGATAGAAGAGTTACTTGCGGATGATGCAAATGAAGAAGGTGAAGTAGAAGAAGAAAACGAAGAAGGGACAGATACAAAAGTTAAAAAAGGAACACCAAAGATTCATGTTCAAAGATATAAGGGTTTGGGAGAAATGAACGCCGAAGAACTTTGGGAAACAACAATGGATCCGGAGAAAAGAGTTCTAAAACAAGTTGCAATCAATGATGCCGAAGTTGCCAACAAAGTATTTGAAATGTTGATGGGAAGTGAAGTTCCACCACGAAAAACATTCATACAATCCAATGCTAAAATGGCGAAACTGGATATTTAAATAAAAAACCTTGAAGTTTAACTTCAAGGTTTTTTATTTATGATTGTTTTTTCCAGCGTCTTAGATTTGGAATTCCTCTCGTTAAAAGCCAAGCGACCGGCTTCCACATTCCTTTTGAAGCCATAATGTTCATTACATTATTTTGATAGGCTTTTACGTCTGTTTCATTATCGGTAAAATTACCATTCTGATAACAATATGAACAATATTCTGCTGTTTTTGAACCATCTGCATTTGTGCCTCCACCTTGAGGGTCTTTCTTTAGAGGCATTCCACACGATTGACACATACTTTGCATAAATTATTATTACAAATATATTTTATAATAGTTCGACTTTTAATTAAGTGTTTTATTTTTTATTTCATTTTTTAAAATTTTTAGAAAATCTTCTGTCGTAATTCCTTCCAGTTTTTCAGTTCTTCCTTCCACTGTTATAATCTTTGCATCTTTTTCTTTATCGCCAAGAACAACAACATATGGAACTTTTTGCATTTTGGCATTACGAATTCTTTTACCTAGTGATTCGTTTGAATCGTCAAGCTCTACTCTAATATTTTCTTCTTTTAATTTCTTATAAACTTCATCGGCATATTCTTTCTGGTGTTCAGAAATTGGTAAGACTACAACTTGGACTGGTGAAAGCCAAAGAGGGAAAACACCAGCTAAGTGTTCAATAAGAGTAGACATAAATCTTTCAATAGAACCCATAACAGCACAGTGAATCATCACAACTTGTTCTTTTTCACCTTTCTCATTAATACAAGTTAGACCGAAGTTTTTGGGTTGATTAAAATCAAGTTGTATTGTTGCGACTTGTAAAACTCTACCAATAGAGTCATGTGATATAAAGTCTATTTTTGGTCCGTAGAAAGCAGCCTCACCTAAACCATCTATCCATGTTGCACCTTTTTTCACCATTAAATTTTTTAATGAGGCTTCTGATTTTTCCCAGACTTCTGGTTCTCCTAAATATTTTTCCATTGTTGTAGGATCATGGCGAGAAAATCTAACTTGTAATTCAAAACCAAAAGTTTTATAGAAATTTTCAATGATGTCCCAGACACTCATTACTTCGTCTTCAATTTGATTCTCTCTGCAGAAAACATGGGCATCATCTTGTGTGATAGCAAGAACACGAGAAAGTCCTGATAGTTCTCCTGATTGCTCGTCTCGGTAGACCATAGTTGTTTCGCAGTATCTCTCTGGCATTGTTTTGTAACTATGTTGTGAAGAATCAAATATCTGAGCGTGGTGAGGACAGTTCATCGGCTTCATCGCATAGACATGTCCTTCTCGAGTGTTAATTTTAAATAAATCATCGGCATATTTTGCCCAATGTCCTGAAGTTTCGTAAAGTTCTCTTTTTGTGATGTGAGGTATTGTTACTTTTTTGTATCCTTTGGCTTTACGAAGTTCCCAAATGTAATCATTTAATTCTTCGCGTATTATTGTCCCTTTGGGAGTCCAAAGGGGAAGGCCTGGTCCGACTAAATCGGAGAAAACAAATAATCCCATTTCCTTACCGATTTTTCTATGGTCGCGCCTTTTTGCCTCTTCTTGTTGAAAAATATATGCAGCCAACTTTTCATTGTCTTCAAAAGCCAATCCATAAATTCTCGTTAACATTTTATTTTTCTCATCACCACGCCAGTAAGCGCCAGCGATGCGGTCGAGCTTGAATGAATCAAACTTGATTTCTTTTGCAGGATTTTCAACGTGTCCGCCACGGCAAAGGTCGGTAAAGTTACCACAAGTATAGAGTGTTATTTTTTCTCCACGAGAAACGATTTCATCTATGAGTTCAAGTTTATAAACGTTGCCTTTAAAATATTTTTTTGCTTCGTCGACTGTTACTTCTTTATGAGTAAATTCTTTCCACGAATTGAGATTTTTCTTCATAGTTTTTTCCAGAGTTTTCAAATCTTCGTCATTTATCTTTTCAGTGCCGAAATCAATATCATAATAAAATCCATTATCTACCGATGGACCAAGGGTTAATAGGGCATTGGGATAATGTGCGACAACTGCCTGTGCCAAAAGGTGAGCCAAAGTATGGCGCATACAAGATAAATGTTCATTGTTTTCCATCCTTTTATATTATCACAAAAGCTTGTATTTGTAAGGAGTTTTAGGTTCTTGACTAATTATCCTAAATATGTTACTATTTGAGTAAATATAAACGAAAAAAATAAAATAGCTATGTCAGACACAGACCCAAGAATTGCGGGTTTGGTTGGAAATCCAATCACCCTCAATTATGCTGTTACTTGTACGGCATTCAATCTGGATGATAAACCCAAAATACTTTTGGTTGATTATCAGGAATACCAGGAATCTAACGTTGAAAGACGTTTGCCCGGAGGTAAATTCCAGGCACAGGATCTTGTTTCCGCTATTGAAACATTCATAAGCGGAATTGATTATCGTAATCAAAGTTTGGAATATTTTTGTAATGATGTTCTCACTCTTAACAAAGAATTTTTGGCATCGTTCGAAAAGGCTCCAGACCATTCAAGGCAAAATTTGCTCTTCAACAATTTCACGGAAAATCTTCTTAAGAAACTACAGAAATGTGCCTTAAGTGAGATTGAATTTATCAAAATTTTAATTCAAACTCATGACAACACGGTTCTTCGTGAGCTTGGAGAAGAATCGGGCGTACAAAAAGTTGGAATAATTCACATTTCCTCCTCCTCTTTAAATTATGGGGTACATTATAAACTCGGATTTGTTTCCACCGAGGTGCAAGCTCCCTGTTCTTATAAAGGTTCACCCGACCTGAAGATTAAAAAATCGGACTGGTATGATGTTGACGATAATATATCGGAAATATTATATCTCAAACACAGAATGAATTTTCAGGAGGGAATTCGTCAAGCAATTGAATTTAACATTCACCCGAACGTTGGGTTTTTGAAGAAATTTTTAACGGCATCGTATTGATTAAATTATTTAAGGCACTGATACAATCAGTGCCTTTTTATTTGCGTTTTTGGTGAAAATCGGTATACTACTCTATATGGTAGTACGAATGCGACACACACGTTCCCACACAAGGAACCGAAGATCACATCATGCGCTAAAAGCGCTTGTTTTTACTACGTGTTCAAACTGTGGTGAGAAGAAAGAGACTCATATAGTTTGTAAACATTGTGGTTTTTACAATGGACGCAAAGTCTTAGATGTAGTCAAAAAAGTAGAAAAGAAGCAAGCAAAAAAGAAATCAAAGTAGCAGTTAGTAGCTAAGCATTAGCTAAGTTCAGAATGATTTACTAGCGCTTAGAGCCTAACAGCTAAAGTCAATTTATGGCAAACAGGCACCTTTCACGTTCAATTGTTCTTCAGACACTCTTCGAGTGGGATTTCGCTGTTTCAAAAGACACGGAGCCAAAAGACATTCTTGAACGTAATATAGAAGAGTTTGGTCCTGGTCTTGATGATTCCAATTTTATGGCTGAGCTTTTTCTTGGCGTTATAAAGAAGAAAGCAATAATAGATGAAATTATTGAAAAAGCCGCACCCGATTGGCCTATAGATAAGATATCAGTGGTTGACCGAAATATTCTTCGTATTGGACTATATGAGTTACTTTTTGGTGACAGAACGCAAGTTCCTCCAAAAGTTGCTATCAATGAAGCTATTGAACTCGCAAAAAGTTTCGGTGGAGAAAATTCTAGTAAATTCATAAACGGAGTTCTTGGTGGGGTTTATAAAGAAATTGGTGAACCGGGCAAGGACGACGTTTGTAAAAAGAAAAATAGAAATTTTGAAACCGACCCAGCTAAATTCCCAATAGAGAAAAAAGCCGGAGCGGTTGTATATGCTTATAATAATAACGAAGTATTTTTCGCTTTTGTGCACGATGTCTTTGGTTATTGGACTCTTTCAAAAGGTAGTATAGAAGAAGGGGAAAATGAAGAGCAGGGAGCAATAAGAGAGATCAAAGAAGAAATGGGTCTTGATATAACAATAAAGGAATTACTTGGCCGAAATGAATATATAGCGTGTCATCCGGAAAAAGGAAAAATCAGAAAACAAGTTGTTTTCTTTTTGGCTGAATCCAAATTCACTGATATAGTTCTGGAAAAAGGAACAGGTGGACTCGATGATGCCAGATGGTTTCACTTGGATGAAATTCCAAATCTTAAAATGTATGACAATATGATTCCACTTCTCACCAAGACGATAGAAATTCTTAATAAAAAATAATTTATGATTGATTTTTCAAAGTTCGAACAAAAGACAAATATTGTTTTTAATGATAAAAAGCTTCTTGAACAAGCCTTTATTCACCGTTCCTATATAAATGAAAATTCCGGTTCTCAACTTTGTCACAATGAACGTTTGGAATTTCTAGGCGATGCAGTACTTGAGCTTATTGTTACCGATTATTTATATAATAAATATCCTGATAGAGACGAAGGTAGTTTGACCGCTTATAGGTCATCACTTGTAAATGCCATAACGATTGGAGAAATAGCTCTAACTCTAGGTATGAATGAATATTTACTTCTTTCCAAAGGAGAAGCTAGGGATATAGGGAAAGCGAGGGGTTATATTTTAGCGAATACTTATGAAGCATATGTCGGAGCGGTCTATTTGGATCGTGGATACGATGTTGTAAAAGATTTCATCGCGAAAACTCTTTTTAATAAAATTGATGCAATTGTTGAAAAGAAATTATGGCGTGATCCTAAAAGTTTGATACAAGAAAAATCCCAAGAATATTTAAACGTAACTCCATCTTACAAAGTTTTATATGAAGCAGGACCGGACCACGATAAACATTTCACAATCGGGATTTATTTCGGAGATGAATTGATTGCTGAAGGAAAAGGAAAATCCAAACAGGAAGCAGAGCAAGAGGCTGCACGCAAAGCATTAGAAATTAAAGAATGGTTGGATTAAAATGACTTTCAAATCTATTGAGCTAACAGGATTCAAATCATTTGGAAAGAAAAGCATTGTAAATTTTACAACGCCGATAACTTCTATTGTTGGTCCAAACGGTTCCGGTAAATCAAACATTGTTGAAGCAATCCGTTTTGTACTCGGAGAACAATCAATGAAGTCTCTCCGCGGTAAAGGAGGTGTTGACCTTATATTTAAAGGTTCAAAAGCATTATCATCATCCAGTCGCGCACAAGTTTTAATAACTTTCGATAATACCGATAAGATTTTTTCTTTTACGAATAGTGGACTTGGAGTTTCTCTTGATTATGATGAAATAATTATTGGACGAGAAGTTTTTGCCGATGGTTCAAATAAATATTCTATCAATCATACTGAAGTTCGTTTGAAAGATGTGGTGGATTTGCTTGCCTCGGTTAACATCGGAAGTTCGGGACATCACATAATTTCTCAGGGTGAGGCAGATCGAGTTCTAAATGCTTCGAACAAAGAACGCCGAAGTATGATTGAGGATGCTCTTGGTTTGCGAGTTTATCAATACAGAATAAAAGAATCGGAAAGGAAACTCGAGAAAACTTCTTTGAATATAAAAGAAGTTCAGGCGTTAAGACGTGAAATTGCTCCTCATTTGGCATTCTTAAAAAAACAAGTTCAAGTTGTCGAACGTGCCCGCGAGATGAGAGAAGAATTACGTAATCTATATAAAACATATCTTTCAAACGAGGGAACATACATAAAGCATGAAGGTAAACGCTTATTCGATTTGCGACACAATTTGAATGAAAAAGGCAAGTCTCTCGATTCTCGTATAGAAGAATTACAAAAACAGAACAACGAAAAACAGACAGAAAATATCTATTCCAAAGAGATATCGGAAAGTGAAAATAAAGTCTCGGCTATTCGAAATGCCAAGAATGAACTGATTCGCAAACTCGGGCGCATAGAGGGAATTATTGAGGGAATAGAACATCAATTCTCAAAAGTTAAAGAAGTAAAAAGTAAGGTAATAGAAGAGATAGAATGGAGGAATTTTATTTCCGATATTTCGGCTCGTATTGATGAAGCATTAAAAATCGAAGATTTGCCAAGAGTAATAGATGCTTTAAAAAATATTAAATCACGCTTGAATGAATTGGAAAATAAAGATGCGGGTGGTGATAAAAACATTTCTTTGGAAGACAACGTCGAATATAAAGAAATGCAGAAAACAAAAGAAGACATCGTAAACGAAATAGAAAAAACCCAAAAAGAAGAGGAAGAAGTTTTGGATAATATTTCTGATCTTAAACAAAAAGAACAAAATAATCTTGCCTCGTATCGTGACAGTGAACGTATACTTTACGAACTTCTTCGTGAGAAAAATGAAGTTACTTCAAATTCCCATTCGCTTAATTTTGAAGAAGAAAAACTTTCCATGATAAAAAATGCATTTGAAATGGAACTAACCGAAGCGGGAGTTTTGATTGGAAGGGAAATTGTATCTTTTGCTCAAACTGAAGTTGAAGGTGATATAAACAGGCAATCTCAAGAAGAATCCCGTCGCAAGATTGAAAGAATCAAAATTAAGATAGAAGATGCCGGTAGCGGAAATGGCAATGATGTTTTGAAGGAATATCAAGAAACGACCGAACGTGATGCTTTCTTGGCAAAGGAAATTGAAGATTTGAATAAAAGTATCAAAGATTGCCAAATACTTATTCAAGAATTAAAAGAAAAACTTGATACGGAATTCAAAACTGGTGTAGAAAAAATTAATAAACAATTCCAAGAATTTTTCGCTTTGATGTTCGGTGGTGGAGGAGCTTTTCTTTCAATTACTATGGAGCACAAGAAACCAAAGAAAAACGACGAATCTGTTTCCGAAGAAGATGAAAGTGAAGAAGAGGAAGAAGAGGAAGAAAATGAAATTGGTTTCGAACGTGGTATCGAGATAAACGTAAACCTTCCACATAAAAAAGTTAAAGACTTACATATGCTCTCTGGTGGAGAAAGATCGCTCACTTCTATTGCCCTTCTCTTTGCAATTTCACAAGTTAATCCACCACCATTCTTGGTTCTTGATGAGACGGACGCTGCTCTTGATGAAGCAAATTCACGCAAGTATGGAAATATGTTGGAGAATCTCTCAAAGTACTCTGAGCTCATTGTTGTCACCCATAATCGCGAAACGATGTCCCGAGCTCATGTTCTTTACGGTGTAACCATGGGAGCAGAAGGAGCTTCCAAACTTCTCTCAATTCATCTCGAAGATGCTACGGCATATGCAAAATAAAATATATTTATCCACAGATTTTCTTGATTATTTATAATAATAGAGTTAAACTTTCCAAGTAAATGTTCTTTTCAGTTTTTAACTTAAAAAAACTTGTATCATGAAAAAGAAAGTTCTTATGCGAGAAGGCCCACGCGGTTCTCCAAATTCAATCAATTCAGCTATGACGTCTGCTGGTTTGGTCAACCAGAAAAAAGAAGAAGCAGCTTTAATGTAGTAATGCCCCTAAGAAAGGCGAAAAAGGAAAGGGTGGACAATGGTCTGCCCTTTTATTATTTTTATTTATTTAAAAATCCCGTAATAGTTAAGCCAGAATCTTTTATTTCTTTTGCTTTTTCTATCCCAACATATCTGTAATGCCATGGTTCGGATTTGTAACCGGTAATACTTTCTTTGCCAAGCGGATAGCTTTGGATAAAACCATACAAGTATGCATTCTCTTTCAGCCATAAACTTTCTGGTGTCGTATAAAAATTACCTGAAGCAGAAGAATAGCCGATAGAAGCCGAAGTAATATCGACTGTTGTTCCCAGTTGGTGCTCGGAATATCCTGGTTTAGCAAGTGAGATCAGAGCATCGGCTTTCCCGCTATTAACGGCATTGGAAAATAATATTTTTTGAGTCTCATAACTTCTGAAACCAGAACTTGCTTTAATATGGTAACCATCTTCAAGAGCATCTGCTACCATTCCATCAAAAGATTCTTTTGCTTCTTCGACGAGACAAACATCATTTTTTGTAGCTGATTTACTGTCTAGCTCTTCCAAATCTTCGGGTATATATGTCGGGTCCGGCAAGCCAATATTTTGCCCAATATTAAGTAGCGACATATCGTCATATTCTTTTTGCGGTTTTGGACAAACCGATGATGTCAACTCATCTTTCTTTTTAATTTCTTCCACGCTGAATATTCCTTCAGGTTGGTATTCTTTATTAAGCGTAATGATTTCTTTATTTGTTCCAGTTAAATTTTTCCCATCATATGTGAGAGAAAATACCATTCCACGCATAGTATCTTTAGAAAAATTTTGGTCAAAAATAAAATTGCCGAGTGAGTAAACAATTGGTTTACCTTTATATATTTCCGTATCTTCCATAACGTGCGGATGGTGGCCAATTATTACATCCGCTCCGTTATCAATTGCGGTGTGAGCAAGTGTTTCTTGTCTTTTATTATGAACAAGTTGGTATTCTTCTCCCCAGTGGAACGAAACGATAAGCACATCGCACTTTACTTTGGCATTTTTAATAATATCTCCTAGGTTTGGGTCGTTAGCTAACAGTATCCCAGGAGTATCTATCTTTGCTTCCAACCAATTCGGTCCTTTGTCGGAAAAGCTTAAAAAACCAAATTTGATTCCATTTTTTTCTATTATAGTTGGATTTGTTGCGTCTTCTTTATTCAAACCCGCACCGCTTTTTAAGATTCCAATATCATTTAATCGAGATAATGTATCCTTAAATGCAGCCATATTCCAATCGCCAACATGATTGTTTGCAAAAGAAACGATATCAAAACCTGCTTCTTTTAATACCGGTAGTACGATAGGGTCCATTCTGAAAGAATACGCACTTCCGACGTTATTACCGACATCCGAAACATCTCCTTCAAGATTTCCCATTAAAATATCGGAATTTTTTAGTTCGGAAAGATTAACAAATAATTTACTATAATCACCGCCAAAATTTTTATTAACCGAACTTTTAACTCCACGAGTGAGCATTATATCTCCAACAAAAGATAGGGTAGTCTTTATGGGAGGAATTATTTTTACAGTATTTTCTTTTGGATTATTGACTTTAGTAGGCTGAAAGTATTTTATAATAAATATTCCAACAGCAAAAATTATTATTGAAAGAAATATGGAGATTAAAATTGTCTTGATATTTTGTTTCATAATAATTTATTGAATAGTGGAGCAGGATTATTGAAATTATGAGTCGCGTAGGGCACCTAGGCGGGTAAAGCGCGAATAATTTCAATAATCCTGCGGAACAGCTGCTATCTTAATTCATAATCAATAGTTTTCTTGTTCATATCGGCATTCATAACTGTGAATTTAACAGTATCACCGAAAGTATATTTCTTATGAGTTCTTTTCCCGCGAATACTCATTCCTTCTTTATCAAAAGTATAATAATCGTCTTTCAAATCCCTCATCCGCACCATGCCTTCGCATTTTGTTTTTTTATCTTCTATATACAAGCCCCATTCGGTAACTCCGGTAATTATGCCTTCGTATTTTTCGCCAATACGCTTGGACATATATTCGACTTGTTTGTATTTTATAGAAGCACGTTCCGCTTCGGCTGCTTCCTTTTCTCGAAGTGACGCTTCTTGACTCATTTCTTCGTATTCAAACCATCTTTCTTTGGGAATTGCTTTGCCTTCCAAGAAATCAGAAAGTAATCGATGGACTATAACATCAGGATATCTGCGAATCGGGGAAGTAAAATGAGTATAATATTTAAAACCAAGTCCATAGTGTCCAATATTTTTTGTAGAGTAAATAGCCTTTGCCATTGTGCGAATAATTGCACTGTTTATAGTATCCCGCATCGGACTATGCTCCAATTTAGTGATGAGGCTATTTATTTCCTCAGAGGGAATGATTCCATTCACCAGTCTGACCTTATGTCCAAGTCTTTTAAGGAAAGCTGCTAAGTCTTTTATTTTTTCTTTATTTGGGAAATCGTGAACTCGATACAAAAACACTCCTTCGGTCCCATTTTTTTTCTTTGACATAAATTCCGCAACTCGGCGATTGGCAAGAAGCATGAATTCCTCGATGAGTTTGTTTGTGTCACCACGTTCTTTGGTATAAACGGATATTGGAACTCCGTCTTTATCCAGTTTGAATTTAACCTCATCTTGTTCAAGTGATATAGCTCCTTCATCAAAACGCTTTTTGAGAAGATTTTTTGCTATATGATTTAATATGGAAAGTTCTTCAAAAAATATTCCTTTTTTATCATCCAAAACTTTTTGGGCTTCTTCGTATGAAAATCTTTTATCGGAATGTATTATTGTTCTACCGAACCATTCTTTGTGAACTGTCCCTGTTTTATCAAGTTCAAAAATAGCCGAAAAGGTTAATCTATCAACTTTTTCGTTCAAACTGCATAGACCATTTGAAAGTTCTTCCGGAAGCATTGGAATCGTGCGGTCAACCAAATAAACGGAAGTTCCACGTTTGCGAGCCTCTTTGTCGAGTAATGTATTTAATTTTACGTAATGTGATACGTCGGCGATATGAATACCGACTTCAAATTGTCCATTTGGAAGTTTTTTGAAAGACATTGCATCGTCAAAATCTTTTGCATCTTCCGGGTCAATAGTGAAAGTTATTTTATCTCGCATGTCGCGTCGATTCTTTATATCATTTTCAGTAATGCCAAGAAGTGAAATTTTTTGGGCTTCTTTTAAAATATGAGGAGGGAATGTCGCATTGAATCCTTTCTCGAGTGCAATAGCTTCCATCTCGGCATTGTGTTCCATCGGCATACCAAGTATTTTTTCAATTTCTCCAATCGGAGCTTTTTTGGCATCTGTCCAGTCCGAAATTGTAACGAAAACTTTTTGTCCTACCCTTGCGCCATTTAATTTATTCTCCGGTATTATGATATCCGAGTACATTTTTAAATCTGAGGGAATAAGAAAATATGTACCGTTTTCTTTTTCCAAAACTCCGGCATATCCCTTTTTTGAACGATTAAGTATTTTTATAACCTCTCCACTCAATATTCCGTCTTTCTTTTTTGGGTGAAGTAATACAACTACAGTATCACCATTGCATGCTGTTCGGAGAAAACTATGGTCTATTTCTATGACCTTATTTTCTTTAACCATTCGAACTGTTCCGGTTCCTTTGTGGGAAATGTTTATAATTCCTTCAATATGTCTATTGAATTCCTTGTTTTTTACTGATTCCTTCATATTTGGAGTATAGCATATATTTTTCATACTAAAACTCGGTTATTTCAAATTGATAATCAATTTTCATTGTGTTATTATTTAGTAGTTTTAAAAATACTATGACTAAAAAATCAAATGTTATTGTTATACTTCCCGCATACAATGCCGAGAAAACTTTGGAAAAAACAGTAAAAGATATATCTCTTGATATTGTCAGCGAAATTATATTGGTTGATGACGGAAGTAACGACGAAACAGTCTCTTTAGCTAAGAAATTAAATCTAACTGTCTACACTCACGACAAAAATAGAGGTTATGGAGCCAACCAAAAAACTTGTTACAAATTTGCTTTGGAAAAAGGTGCGGATATCATTGTCATGATTCACCCGGACTATCAGTATGACCCTAAAGTAATTAAATATTTAGTCAGTTTTCTCGAAGAAGGGTATGCCGATGTAATGCTTGGTTCAAGAATAAGATCAAGACGTGAAGCATTGGAAGGAGGAATGCCATCGTATAAATATTTTTCAAATCGCTTTTTGTCTTTCTGGGAAAATGTCTTGAGTGGATACAATTTATCCGAATGGCACACTGGAATGCGAGCATATAAAAGGGAAGTTTTGGAAGAAATCGATTTTATGAATAACTCCGATGATTTTGTTTTTGACACTGAAGTTTTATTTCAAATTGTAGAAAAAGGATATCGTATTGGCGATATCCCGGTTCCCGTAAGATATTTTAGAGAAGCTTCCTCAATAAATTTTAAAAGAAGTTTAAAATATGGATTACTCACTCTTTGTATTGCCACAAAGTTTTTTATAAAGAAAATTTTCCGCAGGAAAAATGAAAAATAAACTTATCATAATCTCTATCGTCATATTATTTATATCTTTTTTTGTTCTATTGAACTGGAATTCTTTTTCTGCTCCATTTGAACGCGACGAAGGGGAATACTCATATTCGGCATGGTTACTTAATTCCGGTGGTACTCCGTATCAAGATTCATTTATACAAAAACCTCCACTCATTATATATACTTATTATGTTGGGCAATTAATTAGTCCATTTGCAGTTTGGCCACCAAGGGTATTGGCAGCGATTTTTGTATTTTTGACATCAATTCTGGTTGGTCTTATCGCTTGGAAAGAATGGGGAAAATTTGCAGGAGTATTTTCAGCCTTTCTGTTCCTACCTCTTATTGGCTTTCCACCACTTGCTCCATTTGCCGCAAATACGGAAAAATTTATGATTTTGCCGATGGTTGCGTTACTTGCTCTTTTTGTATATTTTAAAAATAGTCAAAAAACTTGGCCATATGTTTTAGCAGGGATTTTCTCAACGTTAGCGATTTTTTATAAACCGATATGTTTACCAGTTGTTGGTTTTATAATAATTTTTTGGTTATATAAACTTTATCACTCCACCGATACTAATAATTTTTCTGTTATTGTGAGATCAATCCTATTGATGATGGGAACTGCCATTATCGCGACAATAGTTTTGCTTATTCCATTTTTTAAAGTTTTACCGAATTTTTTCCAGGAAGTTTTTAAGTTTAATTATTCTTATATAAGTTCTTTCGGAAATCCTTTCGGTAATCTCGGCAACTATCTAGGAAAATTCTTTCATTATTGGTGGATTTTATTGATTTTCCCGTTTGGATTATTTTTCAAAAAACCACAAAACTTTTTTTATTATTTTATGTTATTGATAATTTCTTTATTAACAGTATTCTCTACCCCGATAGGACACTATTATTTAATATTAATGCCATTTTTAGCATTAATTTGCGGTGCATTATTTAGCTCATTTATTGAATTGTTTTCGACGGAAAGACAAAAATATATAACAACAATTATTGTTTTACCACTTGTGCTATATATAATGCTCTTCCCGTTAAAAGAACAGTTTTTCTTGAGTCCCCAGGGACTTTCAGAGTGGGTTTATGGTACCGTTGACCCATTTAGTGAATCAAAGGAGGTAGCCAGCCATTTAGCTCAAATTACAAAACCAAACGATTTTGTTTTTGTAGCCGGTTCCGAACCTCAGATTTATTATTATGCCGAGCGTAAAAGTTCAACTCGTTTCGATATTACTTTTCCACTTAATCTATCTACTCCTTACAGGGAGCAATTTCAAAATGATATAATAAAAGATCTCGAAAAAAATGTACCGCAAGCCATCGTAGTTTCTCAAAAACCTGAAAGTAATCTTTGGGAAGAGGGAAGTCCTGAGGTATTTATAAAATATTTTTCTGACCTCGTCTCCAAGGATTATAAAGTTGTAGGAGGATATGTTTGGGATGAAAGTGGTGGACACTGGCAAGAACCAATTAGTGATGATTCAATCAAAGAGGCAAGTTTATTATTATTTGTAAAAAATAAGTAAATATGGAAGTTACCGATAAAGAAAATTCATTCATAGACAAAATATTTTCAAAAAAATGGATTCCATTTGCAATAATTGCGGGATTGGGTTTTATTCTTTATTTTCAAGCATTCTTTTTTAATTTTTCCTATCTCGATGATAATAATTTAATTCTGGGTAACCAATATTTTTTATCTAATTTTGCCAATATTTTTAAAGCATTCTTAACGGACGTATTCCATCTTTTTAACAGTTCGGCTTTTTATTATCGACCATTTCTGACAATTTCATTATTGTTTGATTTCCAGATAGGTGGGGTACATCCTTTTATATATCACTTCACAAATGTAATGTTACATCTTTTGTCTTCGTGTCTGGTTTTTGTTTTTTTTGTAAAGTTAAATTATAAAAAAACCATCTCGTTTCTGTTTTCAATTATTTTTTTGGTTCATCCTGTTTTGACTCAAGCAGTTGCCTGGATTCCCGGTAGAAACGATTCTTTACTTGCTGTTTTTGTTCTTTTGTCGTCGATTTTCTTTATTAAATATTTAAAAGAAGAAAAAATTGGCAATTTAGTTTGGTCATTAATTTTTCTTGGTTCATCACTTTTTACAAAGGAATCAGGAATATTTATTATTCCGATTTTATTCTTTTATTTGTATTTCATTTATAAAAAAGAAAACGGAGATAAGAAACTAACTTTTAATAAATTTTATTTTTTTCTCTGGTCAGTCGGAGTTATAGGTCTTTGGGCAATTTTACGGCATATTACACTTGCTGGATCAACCCCAATAACTATTCCTAGTATGATTAAGTCAATCTTTGTTAATCTTCCTGCTGTTATACAGTTTACAGGGAAAATATTTTTTCCGTTTAATTTAAGCGTTTTACCGATAATACAGGATACAACGTTCATATATGGGATAATTTCGGTAATATTATTGACTGCATTATTATATTTTACTAAAACAAAACGCTGGAATTATATTTTGTTTGGATTTGGCTGGTTCTTTGCATTTTTACTTCCTTCTTTTATTCGTCCGAACAGTACGCTTGTGGCTGATTTTATTGAGCATAGATTGTATGTGCCGATAATAGGTCTTTTTATAGTTTTGCTCGAAACAGATTTGATAAAAAAGATTGATATGAAAAAAAAGAGTGTATTCTTTATAACCGGAAGTATAATTATTGCGCTTAGTGTCATTACAATAGTGCACAGTAGAAGTTTCGTTGACAGACTGGCTTTTTGGGAAAATGCGGCAAAAAATTCACCACATTATCCACTTGCTCATAGAAACTTGGGAGCAATGGACTATTTGGATGGCAAACTGGATAGCGCGGAAAAAGAATTCAAAACGGCACTAGAGCTCAATCCCGAAGAACAAATGGCCCATAACAATTTAGGTCTGATATACTTTGATGAAGGAAAATATAAAGAATCGGAAGATGAGTATAAAAAAGAACTCGAAAATAATCCATATTATGATAATGCTTATTTTAATTTGGGATTATTATATTGGAAACAAAATAGAATTGAAGAAGCTGTTACAAGCTGGAAAAAGGCGGTAGAAATTAATCCCGGTAATACCGATGCAATGCAGACTTTGATGATTTATTATTACAATATTAAAGATTACACGAATGCGATACCATATATAAACCAGCTTTATAAAATGGGTATTCCTTTGTCACCGCAGCTTTTGCAACTTCTTAAACTCTCAACTATATAATTATGGAATATATTTTTAGTAAAGCAAATAACTATAAAATAATCAGGTATATTTTTGCCGGTGGATCATCAACGATTTCCAATTTGATGATCCTATATATTTGTGTTCATTATTTTAAATTATGGTATTTGATATCGGCTGTTATTTCTTTTACTTGTGCCGTGATAATAAGTTACTTACTTCAAAAATTTTTTGTGTTTAAAAATTATTCGACAGAAAAAATGCATATGCAATTTCTAAATTTCTTCGTTTATAATTTAATTATGCTCGGCGTCAACACTATATTAATGTATATATTTGTCGATAAAATTGGTCTTTGGTATCTTCTTGCCCAAGCTATTGCTGCAATTATTACTGCATTTATAAATTATAATTACTTTAATAGGGTTATATTTATTGAGTCATAATTTTTTATAAATATAAAGGAAACTTGATTTACCTATTCTTATATGTTAGGATATCTCTCATATGTTAATGATTAGATTACAAAGGATAGGGCGCAAAAACGACTCTGCTTTCCGAGTCCTTTTGACAGATTCAAAAAATTCCGCAAAAAGTGGAAAGTTTAAGGAAATATTGGGCTCGTATAATTTAAAAAAAGGAGAAATATTATTTAAGGAAGATCGCATTAAATACTGGATGAGTAAAGGAGCACAAGTATCAGACACAATTCACAATTTCCTTGTTAGTCAAAAGCTGATTGATGGCAAAAAGAAGAATGTTTTATCAAAAAAGTCTCCAACTAAAGCTCGTAAGGAACTAAAGAAATCATAATTAAAACGCCCGCCAGATGGCGGGTTTTAATTATTGCAAACATAAAGAATTATGTGATATAATCTAATCCAGAGCAGTTTGTAGTCGGTACACTGCGAAAGAATTTAAGAATAATACTATAAAAGAATATGGCAGATGATAAAGCATTTTTAGAATATATAGTGAAAGAATTGGTTGATAATCCAGATGATGTGAAAATCGACCGTACAGTAGACGAAATGGGAGTACTTATAACAATGACAGTTAATGCGGCAGATATGGGTAAAATTATTGGTCGTCAAGGAAATACTGCAAAGGCGATAAGAACACTTTTGCGAGTTATCGGAATGAAGAACAATGCTCGTGTTAATTTAAAGATTAACGAACCGGAAGGTGGTAAAATAGAAAGTTCAACTCCATCTTCAACAAGTAGTAGTGATTCATCCAAATCAGTTGATGCAGCTTTAGAAGACTTAAAAGGAATATAATCAAAATTTGAAAAAGCCCCGGCCTTTGGCCGGGGCTTTTCTTGTGTTATAGTGATTTTATGAATTTTCACATTATTACATTATTCCCAGAAATGTTTGACTCATATCTAAAGGAGTCTATTTTGGGCAGGGCTATTAAAGACAAAAAAATAAAGATAAGTTTTGTAAACCCTCGAAAGTTTGTCACCGGTAAATACAAGAAAATATGGCCGGACGGCAATATGTCACTTCAAGTGGATGAGCGGCCGTATGCCGGAGGCCCAGGTATGGTGATGATGGCGGAACCAATAATTAAAGCGGTAGAATCTGTAACCAAAAAACTTTCAAAAAACAAAAAAAATAAAATTTTGGTTATTAATTTTGTTCCAAGTGCGGAAAAATTCACAACCTCTCTTGCAAAAGGGTTTTCTAAAAAATACACGGACATAATTATGATTTGTGGTAGATACGAGGGAATAGATGCTCGCGTAGATAAAATTTTGAAAACCAAGAAATTATCAATCGGGGATTATGTTCTGACTGGTGGAGAAATACCGGCTATGGTTTTGGTTGATTCTATTTCTCGTCAGATAGAAGGAGTGCTAGGTAATTTTAATTCTCGTGAAGAAGAAAGAGTCTCTTCAAGTGAAGTTTATACTCGTCCGAAAGAGTTAGCTTATAAAGGAAAAAAGTATAAAGTTCCAAAGGTTCTTTTGTCAGGAGACCATAAAAAGATAGAGAATTGGAAAAATAGAAATAAATCTTAATATTTCACGATTTTTTCACGTTTGTTCGCTAAAATCAGGGCAAACTGTTCTTTTATAAACCATAAAAAACTCTATCATGGAAGGCAAGCTTGAAAACAAATTCGATGTGATTTACGGAGGTCCTATTACTTGTGACGTTCCAAGTGTGAAAGAATCTAAGAGGGAAGCAATTCAAATGTGGGGAAAAAAAATCGGTTCTCAAAAACCTTCATTTATTCCAAAATTAAATGACCGAATAAGAGTTATTCGGCCGCGTTTAGATCAAAGATTACTTTCGAGTGAATGTGTTCTGTCGGCAAAAGAAAACCGTTTATTATTTTCTAATGCACTTGGGTTAATTATTTTACGAAGTTTGGATATAATCCATAACTTCATTCCTGTCAATTCATTTGTGTTCGGTCTTGATGATAGCCATCGATTACATTGGGCAAAAGATGTAGGGTATCAAATCCCTGTTTTGTATAAGATAGGTGTTGGAGTATACAAATACTTAGTTGAACCATTTAACGCCCATGTTGACCAAGACGAAATTCTTGCTTTTTATGAGACAAGTAGTAGTTAATCTTCTACTTTTGATGAACAAATTAACCGCACCTTTATAATATAAGGGCGGTTTTTTCTTGACAATAATAATGAAATAGTATAGGATACTACCCAGATTGAAATAGATTGAGTTATGGCAAATCAATCACTCGTTTAAGTAAGTTTTTAACAATATCGTGTTTAAAAACCACATTGCCAACAATTATAAATAAAAAATAAAGTAGAGTTTGGTCACTCTATTGTTTTTTACGTTTTAATTTTTATTATGAAAAAAACAGTTGCACGCGAGAAAAAGTATTTTGCCGGTTACAAGAAGCCGTTAGTTCCGTTTCCAAATTTAATAGAAAATCAACTGGTTTCATTCAACTGGCTTATTGAGTCGGGACTCAAAGAAGTTTTCAAGGAATTTTCTCCTATTAATGACTATTCGGAAAAGAAATTCCAATTGGATTTCACTTCTTTTGTACTTTCTGAGTCAAAATTTGATGAAGAATATACAAAAATAAACAAACTTACTTACGAAGGAAGTCTCAAGGCTCGCGTCAAACTATTAAATAAAAGTATCGGTACTTCCAAAGAGCAAGAAATTTTTATGGCTGACGTTCCATTAATGACCAAGCATGGAACATTCATCATAAACGGAGTTGAACGTGTTATTGTCCCACAGCTCACGAGAAGTTTCGGAGTATTTTTCACTGAACAAGAATTAAAGACCAAAAGATATTTCGGAGCAAAAATAATTCCAGCGCGCGGAGTTTGGATAGAAATCGAATCGGATACCGACGGAGCAGTTTATGTTCGTGTAGACAAGAAGCGCAAATTCTCTGTTTCTTCACTCCTTCGAGTTCTAGGACTTGAGAAAGATGAAGCAATACTTAAAGCATTTGGGAAAAACGAAGAAACCCTTAAAGCGATTAAGATTTCCCTCGAAAAAGACCCTGCAAAAACAGCCCAGGATTCGTTTATTGAAATATATAAGCGTCTTCGTGATGGAGACTTGGCAACAGCCGAAAATGCAAAGGAATTCATCACTGCGCTATTTTCTACTGAAAGATATGACCTTTCTCCAGTTGGACGATTCCGCTTCAACAAGCGTTTCGAAAAGAGTATGGACGAAAAAGAAATGGAACGTCGTACAATTTCTGCTGATGATATTGTCACTATCGTTCAAAATATAATTTTATTAAACAATACGCTTCATGCGAAGGCTGATGATATTGATCACTTGGGTCAACGTCGCGTTCGTTATGTTGGAGAAATGATTCAACAAAAATTTCGAATGGGTATGTCACAGATTAAGAGAAACATTCAAGATCGCATGTCTACTATTGATGTCGGAACTTCTCTTCCAATGCAAATAATAAATCAGCGTCCACTTCAGGCACGTATAAAAGAATTCTTTACAGCCAACCAACTCTCACAATTCATGAACCAAGAAAATGTCATGGCGGAAGTAGAACACTTGCGTACATTGTCGGCACTTGGTCCCGGAGGTCTGACTCGCGAACGTGCTGGTCTTGAAGTTCGTGACGTACATACTTCACACTACGGTCGCGTTTGTCCTATTCACACTCCTGAAGGTCCGAACATTGGTCTTATTCTTCACCTTTCAACTTACGCAAAAATAAATGAATTTGGAATTATTGAAACTCCATATGTAAAAGTTAAGAACGGAAAAATTACTGGTGAGGTTGTTTATCTGAATGCTCTTGAAGAAGAAAAATATAACATTGCTCACGCCGGAATTGATTACGATGAGAAGGGTAACATTATAGACAATAAAGTTGAAGCTCGTCTTAAAACAAAGCCTGGAATGATTGCAAAAGAAGAAATAGATTATATTGATGTCGCAACAAACCAAGCTTTCTCTGTTGCAACTTCTATGATTCCTTTCCTTGAACACGATGATGCTCATAGAACACTCATGGGATCAAACATGCAGAAGCAAGCTCTCCCATGTATTCTTCCTGAAGCTCCACTCGTAGCAACAGGTATGGAAGAACTCGCATCTCGCGATTCTGGACGTTTAGTTGTTTCAGAAGTTCATGGAACCGTATCATATGTTGATGCTAAAAAAATAACAGTCAAAGATGATAAAGATAAAGACCATGTTTATCCATTAATTAATTTTTCTCGAACAAATAACTTCTCGGTATTTCACCAGAGACCAAGTGTTTCAGTTGGAGATAAAGTAAAGAAAGGTGACTTGCTCGCTGATACAAGTACTACAGACCATGGTCAAATAGCTCTCGGACAAAATGTGCTTGTTGGATTTATGTCATGGGGTGGAGCAAACTACGAAGATGCTATTATCTTGTCGGAAAAGCTTGTAAAACAAAGTAAATTTACCAGTATTTATGTTACTGAGTTTATTTGTAACGTTCGTGATACAAAACTTGGCCCGGAAATAACTACTCGTGATATTCCAAACGTCGGTGAAAATAAATTAAAAGACCTTGATGAAGACGGAATAATTGTTGTCGGTGCTGAAGTAAAAGAAAACGATATTTTGGTTGGTAAAATTACTCCAAAAGGAGAAACAGAACTTACTCCAGAAGAAAGATTGCTCCGCTCTATCTTTACTGAAAAAGCTCGTGATGTTAAAGACACTTCACTTCGTCTTGAACACGGTAAACAAGGTAGAATTATTGGCGTAAAAATATTCTCACGTGACCAAGGGCATAACCTTGAGTCTGGAATAATAAAGAGAATTGTTGTTGAAATTGCGCAACTCAGAAATATTTCTGTCGGAGACAAATTGGCTGGACGTCACGGTAACAAAGGAGTTATTTCGGTTATATTACCTGAAGAAGAAATGCCATTCATGGCTGATGGTACACCTATAGATATTATTCTTACTCCGCTCGGTGTTCCTTCTCGTATGAACCTCGGTCAGATTCTAGAAATGCATTTGGGTTATGCTGCAAATACTCTCGGATACCAAGCAATAGTTCCTCCATTTTCTTCCGCAACAGTTCCAGAAATAAAAGCCGAGCTTGTAAAAGCCGGACTTCCTGAAAGTGGTAAAGTTGTACTTTACGACGGACGTACCGGAGACGCTTTTGATCAAGAAATTGCAATCGGTTATATGTATATGTTGAAACTTCACCACATGGTGGAAGACAAACTTCACATGCGTTCTATCGGTCCATACTCACTCATTACTCAACAGCCACTAGGCGGTAAAGCACAAGGTGGAGGACAGCGTTTCGGAGAAATGGAGGTCTGGGCTCTAGAAGGTCATGGTGCCGCTTATACACTTCGTGAAATGTTAACTATTAAGTCTGATGATATTGCCGGTCGTTCACAGACATTTGATGCCATTATTAAAGGTCACACCATTGGTGAACCGAATGTTCCTGCTTCGTTTAATGTACTTCTAAATTATCTCCGCGGTCTCGCATTAGATGTTGAATTAATAAAGCCAGAGAACAATTAATAGCTTAAATATCTAATATTATGAAAACAATTGATACAACAAATTTTGACAGAATAGCTCTCAAGCTTGCATCACCTGAAACTATAAAGGAATGGTCTTATGGAGAAGTTACCAAGCCTGAAACAATCAACTACAGAACAGGACGTTCAGAAAGATCGGGTCTATTCGATGAAAGAATTTTTGGCCCGGAAAAAGACTACGAATGTTACTGTGGTAAATATAGACGCATAAGATATAAGGATATTATCTGTGAAAAATGTGGAGTTGAAGTTACTCGCTCCATTGTTCGCCGTGAAAGAATGGGGCACATTGAGCTCTCAAGTCCAGTTGCTCACATTTGGTTCTTGCGCGGAGTTCCATCCCGTATGTCAGTTCTTCTAAATATTCCAGTCAGTGATTTGGAAAAAGTTATATATTTTGCAGGATATATAATTACGAATACTTATAACGAAGAAAAAGAATCGATAATCAAAAATCTTGAAAGTGAATTCAAGTCAAAATTAAAGAGTACAAACGACGAGGCAGACAAAGAAAAATTGAAAGAACTTTTATTAAATACAAAAAGAGAAATTAATGAAATCGTTCCAGGTAAAGTTCTAAATGAAATTGCATATCACCATTTTGGTCTTAAATACGGAAGTTGTTTTGAAGCAAGTATTGGAGCCGAAGCGATATTCACACTTTTCAAAAATATGGATTTGGGCAAGCTTAAAACCGAAACTGAAAATCAAGTTCCGAAAGCTTCAAGTATCGATAAAGAAAAGCTCGAAAAGAAATTATCTCTTATTCGCTCAATGATTCATTCCGGCATTCGTCCAGAGTGGATGTTCCTTACAGTTATTCCAATAATTCCACCCGCACTTCGTCCAATGGTTGCTCTTGATGGCGGACGTCACGCGACTTCTGACTTAAATGACTTATATCGTAGAGTAATAAACAGAAATAATCGTTTAAAGAAATTAAAAGAAATTGGAGCTCCTGATGTTATTCTTCGTAACGAAAAACGTATTCTTCAAGAAGCTGTTGATGCTCTTATAGATAACTCAATCGCAAAGCAGAATGATTCACAGGCCGTTTCTTCATCACAAAAGCGTGCTCTTAAATCTCTTTCAGATAATCTAAAATCAAAGCAAGGTTTGTTTCGTCAAAACTTGCTCGGTAAGCGTGTGGACTATTCTGGACGTTCAGTAATTGTTGTTGGTCCTGGATTAAAACTCAATCAATGTGGTTTGCCAAAGCACATGGCACTTGAACTTTTCAAACCTTTCGTAATTTCAAAAGTATTAGAGACAGAATTAGCATTCAACATTCGCGGAGCAAATCGTTTAATAGAAGAAGGAGTTCCAGAAGTTTGGGCAATTCTTGAAGAGGTGATTAAAGGTAAGTATGTTCTTCTAAACCGTGCTCCTACTCTTCACAGACTTGGAATTCAAGCCTTCAATCCTATTCTTATTGAAGGAAATGCTATTCAGGTTCACCCACTTGTTTGCGCGGGATTCAACGCAGACTTCGATGGAGACCAGATGGCCGTTTACGTACCACTTTCCGAAATGGCTCAAACCGAAGCTCGCGAATACATGGCTTCAAACAAAAATCTTCTCAAACCACAAGATGGTTCTCCTATCGTTATGCCAAAGATGGATATTGTTCTCGGTTGTTATTGGATGACAAAATCAGTTGATGGTGAAAAAGGTGAAGGGATGGCTTTTGCCAGTCCAAACCAAGCTATTACTGCATTCAATTTAGATGTAATTACTTTCCGTGCAAAGATTAAAGTTCTCGGTACCGAAAAAGCAAGATACGCTAGATTTGAAGAGAAACCTTTTGAAACTACTGTTGGAAGATTATTCTTCAATAGTATTTTCCCTGACGATTTTCCTTACTTGAATGAAGAAATTACAATTAAACGAATGTCATTACTTGTTGACGAACTTATAGTTCATTACGGTATTGATGATACACCTAAATTTTTGGATAAAATTAAAGACTTCGGTTATCAGTACGCAACATATTCCGGAGTTACTTGGGGTATAGATAACGTTAAAGTACCGGAAGGAAAAACTGCTATTGTAGCAAAATTCCGCAAGGAAGAAGAATTAGTTCGAGAACAATACAACGAAGGACTTCTATCGGAAGATGAACAGTATCAAAAAGTTATTGAAATCTGGGAACATGCAAAAAAAGAAATTGAAAAAATAATTCCAAGCACACTTGATATTAAAAGTTCTACTTATGACCTCATTACTTCTGGAGCTAGAGGAAACATGGGTTCTCTCGTTCAGATGTGTGGGATGAAAGGTTTGATTGTTAATACATCGGGCGAGACCCTCGACTTTCCGATTATTCCGTCATATATAGAAGGACTTTCTCCTCTTGAATATTTCATTACGACTCACGGTTCCCGTAAAGGTGCTGCTGACACGGCTCTCAATACCGCAAAGGCTGGTTATCTGACACGTCGTTTGGTTGATGTCGCTCAAGATGTCGTAGTTACAGAAGAAGATTGTGGAACGAAAAACGGTAAAAAGATTGTGGCGGTTGATGGTACATTTGCCAAATATATTCATGGACGTGTATTGCTTTCCGATATTAAAGATAGTACCGGCAAGGTTCTATTTAAAAAAGGAGCATTAATATCGAAAGAAGATTCAAGAACATTGGAAAAAGCCGGAATTAAAGAAGCTTATGTTAGAACGCCATTATCTTGCGAGACAGTTCATGGAATTTGTAGAAATTGTTATGGTCTTGATCTTGGAAGAAACTGCATGATTGAACTTGGCCAAGCAGTTGGAATTATTGCAGCCCAAGCCATCGGTGAACCTGGAACACAGCTTACGCTTCGTACATTCCACGCCGGAGGAGTTGCAACAGTCGATATTACGACTGGTCTTCCTCGTGTTGAAGAAATTTTTGAAAGACGTATTCCTAAAAATCCAGCAATCATTTCCGTTTCTGACGGAGAAGTTGTTGATGTTATAGATAATGGAAAAGAAAAAATAGTTAAAGTACTTTCCGACTTAAAAGCCGATAATAAGGCCGGAGGTAAAAAAGGAAATGAAGTTGAATATACGATTCCTGTTCGCCGACAAATACTGGTAAAGATTGGTTTCAAATTAAAAAAAGGAGATTTGATTACTGATGGTTCAGCTGATATTAATGAAATAGTAAAATACGGAGGCAAAGAAGTCGCCGAAGAATATATCGTAGACGAAATAAATAAAGTTTACGACTTGCAGAGTGCCTCAATTTCAAGAAAACATATTGAAATAATCATAAGACAAATGTTCTCACGAAAGCGTATTAAGGATGCCGGTGATACTACTTTCTCGCCAGGTGAAATCGTTGAGACAATTGAATTAATTGAAGAAAATGAACGTGTAGAAAAAGAAGGAGGCAAAAAAGCCGATGCCGGGACTATTGTTTTGGGTATTACCGAAGTATCTCTTACAACCAAGAGTTGGTTGTCTGCCGCTTCTTTCCAGAACACAAACAGAGTCTTAATAAATAACGCAATCCGCGGTGGAATTGATAATCTAAGAGGTCTGAAGGAAAATGTCATCATTGGTAGTCTTATACCAGCAGGTACCGGGTTTGGAGTAAAAAAAGCAAAAGTAGTAAAAGAAGAAGATAATAGTGGTGCCGATAAATCATAATAATAAGTTTACAAAAGAATAAATATGAACTCATCCGTTCAAAAAATTAAAGAGAGACTGTCTATTGTTGATGTCGTTTCCTCTTATTTAACGGTAGAAAAAGCTGGAAAAAACTACAAGGCAAAATGCCCATTCCATAATGAGAAGACTCCGTCGTTTTTTATTTCTCCTGAAAGAGGAAGTTACTATTGCTTTGGATGTAGCGCAAAGGGCGACATATTTTCTTTTGTGGAACATTTTGAAGGAACAGATTTTCTGGGTGCATTGAAAATTCTTGCCGAGAGGGCAGGAGTAGAATTAACTGCTTACAGAAGTAAAGAGAAAGATAAGACAGACATTTATCATGAAATAATGGAAGAGGCAACAGTATTCTTTGAAGAAAAGTTTGCGAATAATCCCGAAGCTCGGAGTTATTTATTGAATCGAGGGCTCAATGACGCCTCGATTAAAAATTTTAGAATTGGATATGCTCCGGAATCATGGAATGAAGCATTGGATTATCTTACGAGGAAAGGTTTCAAAAAAGAAGATATTGAAATTGTTGGATTAATAAAAAAGAAAGACAATCGATATTACGATAGATTCCGTGGGCGAATTATGTTTCCGATAAATGATACAAGCGGAAGGGTAATTGCTTTCTCCGGGAGAATATTCAAAAAAATAGACAATAATTCTGGAATTGAAGAGGCAAAATACCTGAATAGTCCAGACACACCACTTTTTAATAAATCAAATATATTATTTGGTTTGGATAAAGCCAAAAGTGCGATTCGTTCTCGTGATTATAGTATTGTTGTTGAAGGGCAAATGGATTTAATTTTGTCTCACCAGGCTGGATTTACGAATACTGTTGCTGTTTCGGGAACTGCATTTACTGATTCGACGGTAGATAACGAAGCAAAAATAAACAATCTAGGATTAGTCAGAAGACTTTCCTCAAATATTATTTTTGCTTTTGATGGTGACGATGCCGGCATTCGGGCCGCAGGAAGGTCGGCAATGATTGCATTATCACTCGATATGCAAGTTAAAGTTGCGATTTTTCCTAAAGGTAAAGATCCTGCAGATATAATTTCTGAAGATTATAAAAAATGGGAAGAAATTATAAAAAACAAAACAGACATAATCAGTTTCCATTTGGATAAAATATGTGAAAATACCAATGATAAAGAATCAAGACGAAAAGAAATTGTAGGTAAGATTTTCCCTTTTTTGGTAATGATTACAAGTTCAATTAAAAAATCAAATTATATAAAAGAAATTGCCGAAAAAACAAATATTTCCGAGTCTGCGATAACTGAAGATTATAAAAAATACGAAAGAAATCAGAATTTAAATAATAATCAAAAAGAAGAAAAACAAACAGATGTAAAAAGCACAAATTCCCGTCGTGATAGTTTAGAAAAAAAATTGTTTGGAATATTTTTTTGGAAAGGTGAAAATGATGAAGAATCCTCAAAAATAGAAGCTTTAAGAGTATCATTTGAAGAAAATATCGGCTCTGAAGTTTTCAAAAAAATACTTGATATATATGAACCAAATAAGAGCGACCTATCTTTTGAAGCTGAAATGTGGTATGGTGACAAGATTAACACGCTAATAAACGACACTAAAGAAATTATCCTTAATCTCGAAGAAGAAATTTTAAATGAGCAAATATACTCCCTGGCTATTAAAATCAAGGAAAAAGAGCGGAATAATGATAAGAAAGACATGAATAAAGAATTAATTGCTTACCAAAAAATAGTCGAAAAAATAGAGGATATTAAAAATCGAAGGTCAAAATAATTTTTATGGCAAAAAAAATAAAGAAAAAATTTAAAAAGATGAAAATAAACAAAAAAACCACAAAAACAAAGAAGATTGGTAAAAAGTCCTCTTCCTTATTACATAAGAAAAAGGTTGTTAAATCTGCAAAAAAGAAAACTACGTCTAAAAGTCAAAAGAAAAACAACAAAACAACAAAAACCAAAAAAACTTCCGCAAAGAAAACAGAGTTGTCATCTTCAAAGAAAACATCTGTAGAAAAAAAGATTCTGGAATTGGAAGAAAAATCAAACCAAATCATTGAAAAAGGGAAGAAAAGAGGATTTATTACTTATGACGAGATAATAAAAATATTCCCGGATATAGAAAATAACATTCTATTTTTGGATGAACTTTACGAAAAGCTGTCTGTTTCTGGCGTTGATGTTCTTGAGGGTGGAAATCTTCTTGATGTAGAAGGCGATACCGATAAACTAGCACTTAAATATAGTAAAGATTCTCAAACATATGACTCAATTCAGATGTATTTGAAGGAAATCGGGCAATATCCGCTAATTCCGGCCAGTGAAGAAAAGAATCTTGCATATCGTATTGAAAAAGGCGATATGGAAGCCAAGAACTTGCTTGCTCGCGCAAACCTTCGTCTCGTTGTTTCTATTGCCAAAAAATATGTTGGAAGAAGTTCAGACCTTACACTTCTCGATTTGATTCAAGAAGGGAATCTCGGTTTGTTTAAAGCCGTAGAAAAATTCGACTGGACTAAAGGTTACAAATTTTCAACTTACGCAACTTGGTGGATACGCCAATCGATCACTCGTGCGCTTGCCGACCAATCCCGCACAATTCGTATTCCTGTTCACATGGTGGAAACTATTTCAAAATATAAACAAGTTGTTCGTCGATTGTCACAAGACCTCGGACGTGAACCACTCGTTGAAGAAATTGCAATGGAAATGAATTTGGAAGTTGATAAAATTCATGTTATTGAACAAATAAATCAAGATACCGTATCTCTTGAACAGCCAATTGGAGATGATGATGAAAAGTCTACTCGAGGTGAATTTATTCCCGATGATAAAATTCTTCGTCCTGACCAAGATTCTTCAAGACGAATTCTCTCTGATCAAATCAAAGAAGTTCTTGATACTCTTAATCCAAAAGAAAGAAAAATACTTGAACTTCGTTATGGTTTAAATGATGGAATTCAGCATACCTTGGAAGAGGTAGGACAAGAATTCGGAGTTACTCGTGAACGTATTCGTCAGATTGAAGCCAAAGTCCATGAAAAACTTCGCAATAACGAAAAGATATCAAGACTTAAAAACTATTTTGATTAACAAAAAAAGACCAGATAATATCTGGTCTTTTTTGATCTTGTAAAATATTACAAATTGTCGGCAGCTGGAGCCTGTGTTGGTGTTAGAAGTTTAAATAATAAATCAGAATATTTCCAATAAGCATCATTTCCCTTTAATTTAGCGACACATTCGGCAGCAATCAATTTTGTTATTGAATTGTGTATTGGCCAATTTCGGAATACCCAGTTCACACCACCATTTGAATCATTAACAACTTGTTCTAATATTGGTTCAAATCTTGCGCAATAAGGACATTCAAAGTCTGAATATTCTATTATTGTTACAGGAGCTCCGGGATTTCCAAAGATATGATCAGTTGTTGGGTCAACTGGAGGAACATTTCCTGTATACTTTGTTGTGACTTTTCCGGCTGTTACTTCAGCAACCAATTTTTTTACATTATCAATTGTATCCGCTCCACGAATTTCTGTTTTTGCTCCATTAGTACCGACAATAACACTATATGGTGTTCCTCTTTGATCTGCAGGAACATCTTTCATCGCCGCTTCTACACTTGCCTGAATTTTTGTACCTAGTGTAGCCGTGTCTGTGCTATTTGTACATTGTGTAAGTTGAGCCTTCGAAACTCCAACTTGTTCTGATAATGTCTTCGCTACGACGGTTTTAGTTCCACCACCTCGAGTTAATAAAATACCTACCATAATAAGTACACCCGCAACAATTATTGCTATAGGTGTCGAAACCTTTTGTTTTGTTGTGTTTTCCATGTGGCTATTGTATCACAGATTAATTTTTTTAAAAATAGATATATTATATTGAAAAATATGGATAATATGGTATACTGGTGACTGGTTATGAATACAGCCTACACGATTATATTTTACGTGTTTTCTTTCATTTCTGTCTATGTACAGATATTTTTTTTGGTAACCTTTTTGGAAAAAAGGAAGCATATTGTTCATAATCCGGAAAATTTAGATTTGCTATCTTATCCAACGGTGACAGTTGCTGTCCCTTGTTATAACGAAGAAAAGACGATAGATAAAACAATTAAATCATTACTTTCTCTCGATTATCCAAAAGACAAAATAAAAATTTATATTATTGATGATGGCAGTACGGATAATACCTGGGATGTTATTCAAAAATTTAAAGATAACCCAAGTGTTGTTCTTTTACGTAAAGAGAATGGGGGAAAACACACTGCAATAAATATGGCTCTAGAAAAAACTGAATCTGAGTTTTTTGGTTGCTTGGATTCCGATTCTATGGTTCATCCTCAGGCACTTAAAAGAATCCTAAAATATTTCGAAAGGGATCCTTCAACTATGGCCGTTGCGCCATCAATCATTGCTTACAAACCAAACAGTATTCTTCAGTACGCTCAAAGTATAGAATATGATATGTCTATTTATACTAAAAAAATGCTTGGTTTTATGGGTGGAATTCACGTAACTCCCGGACCGTTTTCAATTTTTAGGAAAAAAGTTTTTGATGATCTCGGTCCATATCATAAAGCGCATAATACCGAGGACCAAGAGATTGCACTTCGTATGCAAGAACATGGCTATAAGATAGACCATTGTCCTGATGCGTATGTATATACAATCACACCTGATTCTGTAGTAAAGCTTTATCGTCAGCGTCAAAGATGGATTTACGGTTTTATTAAAAATCTTATAGATTATAGAAAATTACTATTTAAAAAAGAATATGGAACGATTGCATTATTCACTTTACCATCCGGACTTGTTTCTCTTTTTGGTGTTATTTTTCTTTTTGCAAATATTGTTGGTAATATTATTAAATTTATTTACAACAAAATAATACAAATACAAACGATTGGGATACATAGCGTTTTAAGTTATCATTACAAGTTTGATTGGTTTTTTTTGAATACAAAAGCTGCATTGTTATTTTCCGTAATTTTATATATACTGGTCATTATATCCGTATTGATTGGTAGAAAGATGGCAGAAGGAAAATCCGGTCTAACATTGTCTATTTTTTACTTTGTTATAATTTATAGCGTGGTAGCGCCATTTTGGATATTAAGGGCTATATATAATGCGATTATTTCAAAGGAATCCAGTTGGACGTTTGAACGACGCGTTATAAATGATTAATTATGCATCAACACGAACCAAATGATTGGAAAAAATATGTTATTGTTTTATTTATAACTTCTACGATATTTATATCGGGGCTGTGGATTTCCAATTACTTCAATAATAAAAAAGTTGACCAACTTAAATCTATTGAGAGTTCAATTTCGCTTGATTTACTTTCGTCTGAAACACAATTTGATTTGATGGGGGAACTATCTTGTAAAGATGTCTCAACTACAGTTTTGTCTTCCTCTCTAAATTCATTAGCTGATAAAATATCATATAGTGAAAATAATATTGGAACAGATAATACAGATGTTATAACATTGAAAAAAAACTACTCTCTTCTTGAAATAAAAGACTATTTATTGATGAAACAAATTACCCAAAGATGTGGACAGAAGTCTGTATTCATTCTTTATTTCTACAAAAATGATAGTTGTGATGATTGTACAAAACAAGGGTATGTATTAACTAGCCTAAGAGAAACATATCCAAATCTTCGCGTATATTCTTTTGATTATAATTTGGATCTCTCAGCTATCAATGCTATGAAGTCAATATATAAAGTTTCTGATACTTTGCCGGCTTTGGTTATAAACGGAAAAGTATATTCTGGCCTTCAAAATGTTGATGATATTGTGAAAGCATTTCCTGAGCTTCAGACCATAAAAGTGGATACTACAACTCCGACAACTACCAAATCAACAACTAAAACAACGACAAAAACCACTACGCCGACAACACCAACGGCGAAAACAAATTAATAGTCAGACTTGATCACGCATAATTTTCTGGTGAAAATTTGCGCGACCCCGACTCGGCTTGACAGCCTCCGTCTTTCAAGTCTTTCGTGTCATAATACAAAGAAATCCCCGAAAGGGGATTTCTTTGTATTATGAGCCGCTTCTCAGACTTGAACTGAGGACCTTCGCTTTACAAAAGCGTTGCTCTACCAACTGAGCTAAAGCGGCATTTCGAAACTTTAATATTTATACTTTCGGACTATTGTCTGCCTCTATCACTTCTTCGTGATCTCTTTTTACTTTTTCTCTAATGCGTTTGATTTTTATCTTTGATTCAAGAACAGCACGACCGACAAACGTACTTTTCTGTTGAGTTATATCGTCTGTTTTTGTTCTGAAAAAATTATATATTTTAGGCCAATTCTTTCCAATCCAATTTCTTATCTTGGTTGAAACAATAAACCAATATTTCACTACAACTAATACTATTGATTGTATAACATGTTTTGCTAAATATAGCATAATCTTTTCCACGTGTCTAAACTGAATTTTCGGATATATATCTACGTCGGGTTGAGGTTTCTCAACTAGTGAAGTTCTTATCTCCCATGCTCGGAACAATAACATTCCGAACAGAGAAATAATTGCTATAGAAAAAATAATGATAATTGCTATCATATTAATTAATTGATTCGTAAATGAAAGATGTTAATACGGCTTTGTTATTCTTAAGTAATGTTTCTATGTTAACTTCAGGATTTTTAATAAACATTTGGTCCATAAGTGTTTGCTCTTTGAAGTAAGTGGAAATTTTTCCATCAAGCATTTTCTTTTTGATTTCTTCCGGTTTGTCAGATTCGTTTACTTCTTTCTGAAAGACCTCGATGACTTTTTTCTTATCGTCTTCCGTGATTTCGCTACTCGTTTTAAATGCTGGCTTCATTGCTGCTATATGCATTGCAATATCACGAGCCAATTCTTTTGTTCCGGCAGATAAAGATACAATTGCGGCACTTTTACTATTGTGAATATAACTACCGATAATTGGACCAACAACTTCTTCAACTTTTCCAAGTTCAATTTTTTCTCCAACTTTTTGGACAATTTCATTTATCATGTCTAGGGATTTTGCTTTCATTCCATCTATTCCTTCCTTGAGAGCCAAATCAGCAAGCTTATTTGCCAAGTTTACGAAATCAGAATTTTTAGAAACGAAATCGGTTTCAGTATGAAGAGCAAGTAATAATGTTTTATTACTATCTTCTTTGACAACGATAATTCCGTCTTTGGCATTACGGTCAGCTTTTTTCATCGCGATACTGCTGGATTTTTTCTTGAGAATGATAAGAGCTTTTTCCATATCGCCGCCAGCTTCTTCAAGTGCATTTTTACATTGCATTACCGAGACACCGGTAGCTTCACGTAATTCCTTTACTAATTCTGCTGTTATTTTTGTAGACATATTTTAAATTGTGCCCAAAAGAGCAATTAAATTAATTATTATTTACTTTGTAATACCACTAGCGCCTTTCGTATAAGCTTCTTTTATCTTTTCCAAGAAAAAAGTAATACTTGAAACCGAGGCGTCATTAGCCACGATAGGGTATTGTATTGGTTTTAAATTACAGTCTGTATTGAGGAGAGCAATAACAGGAAGGTTCATTTTTCTGGCTTCCGTAACGGCAATGTGTTCTTTCTTTGGGTCGACGACGAAAATAGCATCTGGAGTGCGAGTTATACCTGTGAGACCTTGGAAGTTCTTTGTCATGTCTTCCATTTCTCGGTCAATCAATAGTCTTTCTTTCTTTGTATATTTATCGAGTTCTTTCTTTTCTTTTTGGTCACGAAGATCAAGTAATTTGACTATTCGCTTTTTTATTTCAGGAAAATTTGTAAGTGACCCACCAACCCAGCGTTCCGAAACGTAAGGCATATTGAGAGCGAGAGCTGTCTCGATAACTTGCTGACGAGCTTCCGGTTTTGTTCCTATAAATAAAATTGTTTTGCCTGATGCGGCAAACTTTGAAACAGCTTCCGTAGCTTTATTTAGAAGCTCTTCCGTTTTTTCAATATTTATTATATCGACTCCGTTCTTTGTTGTAAAAATATATGGAGATGCTGATGGATGTCGGCGACTTTTTGAATATCCATAATGAACTCCTACTCGAAACATTTCTTCCGCGATACTTTGTGTACTCATATTTTATGATTAATTAATCATCCCCCGAAAAGGGATAAGGTTTATAAATGCTCCGTTTTTAAGCATTCCAGCTTGTTTACAAGGGTATTTTAAATAAAAAATCCCTCACGGAACACTTGGTATGATACCAGAAAAACCATTATTTTGCAAATACTATTTTTTGACTGAAGAGCATTTTTAGGGTAATATGGGGAATATATATGAAACAATCACATTTGTTTACTAAAACCAAAAAAGAAAGCCCTGCAGACGAGGTTTCTCTTAATGCCGAGCTTTTAATTAAGGCTGGATTTATAAATAAAGAAATGGCCGGAGTTTACTCTTTTTTACCACTTGGACTCCGGGTTATTAAAAAAATCGAAAATATTATTCGTGAAGAGATGGACAAAATTGGAGGAACAGAAATGAGGACCTCTATTTTCCAAAACAAAGAAGTTTGGGAAAAATCTGGGAGATGGAGTGATGAAGTTGTTGATGTTTGGTTTAAAACAAAATTTAAAAATGGTGGAGAAGTTGGTTTGTCTTTTACAAACGAAGAAGCTTACTCAGATATTTTGAAACAATACGTAAGCTCCTATAAAGATTTGCCGGTTTATCCATATGATTTTAAAAATATTTTCAGAAATGAAACAAGAAGCAAATCAGGAATTTTAAGAGGAAGAGAATTTTACTGGAAAGCTCTTTACTCTTTTTCTAAAGACGAAGCTGAACACAATGAATTTTATGAGCGGGCAAAACAAGCTTACAAAAATATTTTTCAAAGAGTTGGTATTGGGCATTTAACTTATTTGTGTTTTGCTTCAGGAGGAAGTTTCTCTAAATATTCTCATGAATTTCAGACTTTAACAGGAGCTGGCGAAGATACTATTTATATTGATGAAAACAAGGGTATTGCGATAAATAGTGAGGTTTATAACGATGAAGTTATTGAAAATCTTGGTTTAAAAAAGGAAGATTTAGTTGAAAAAAGAGCTATTGAGGTAGGAAATATTTTTTCACTCGGAACAAAATTCTCAGAACCTTTTGATTTAAAATATAAAGACGAAAAAGGTGAAGAAAAGTTGGTAATAATGGGTAGTTACGGGCTTGGGCTTACCCGATTGATGGGAACAATTGTTGAAGTTTTGTCGGATGGTAAGGGAATTATATGGCCAGAAACAGTTGCTCCATTCAAAGTTCACTTACTTGCTCTTGGCGCGGACGAAAAAGTTTGTGGAGAAGCAGATAAACTTTATGAAGATTTATTAGGCAAAGGAATAGAAGTCTTGTATGATGACCGACGTGATGTAAATGCAGGAGAAAAATTTGCCGATGCTGATTTGATTGGAATTCCATATAGAGTTGTTGTTTCAAAGCGTAGCTTGGATGATGGTGGTTTTGAAATTAAAAAACGCACGGAAGATAAAGGTAAAATAGTAAAAGTTAATGAATTGTTTAATTTGCTCGGTGTTAATTAAAATATGTTTAAAAAACTCTACAAAATGTTTTCGAACGACATAGGGATTGATTTAGGAACAGCTAATACGTTGGTCTATTTGAAAGGGCATGGAATTGTTATCAATGAACCATCGGTAGTTGTTGTAAATCAAAAGACCGGGCAAATTATTGCTGTCGGTGTTGAAGCCAAGCAAATGCTTGGTCGAACTCCTGGGCATCTTCGTGCCGTTCGTCCGGTTGTAGATGGAGTAATTTCAGATTTTGAAGTTACGGAAGAAATGATTACTTATTTGATTAATAAAACAGAAAAGATTTCCAAAAAATTTATTCGTCCAAGAGTTATTGTCGGAGTACCGACAGGTATTACAAACGTAGAAATTCGTGCAGTTGAAGATGCCGTTCGTTCGGCTGGAGCTCGCGAAGTCTATATTGTTGAAGAGCCGATGGCTGCCGCTATCGGGATTCGAATGCCGGTCAAAGATGCACTTGGTTCGGTTATTGTTGATATCGGCGGAGGAACGACAGACATCGCAGTTATTTCTTTGTCTGGAGTTGTTTGCTCAAAGAATTTAAAAATTGCCGGAGATTTACTTAATATAAATATTGTTAATTATATGAAAGATGAGTTCAAGCTCTTAATAGGAGAGAGAACTGCAGAAAATATTAAAATTGCTATTGGTGGAGTGCTTGAAGGTAATCCGATGGAAGCGGAAGTCAGAGGAAGAGACTTGGTGACAGGACTTCCTCGCCAAGTAATAGTAACGGATTCAGATATTCGCGAAGCTATCATGCCGTCAGTATTTAGTTTGATAGATGGAATAAAAGAAGTGCTGGAAACTACACCTCCGGAACTTCTTTCGGATATTATTAATCGAGGACTAGTGCTTTCCGGTGGTGGGGCTTTACTTCGTGGCCTGGATGTTATGTTGCAAAATGTCCTTAAAATACCTATATATATTGCTGAAGATCCGCTTACGGCTATGGCTCGCGGAGCCGGGATTATTCTCGACGAATTTGAATCATTTAAAGAAGTTTTATTAAATACAGATGATGTATCAGTTCCTAGATAAAAAACAAATAACGAAAAGGAATAAAATTATTAGAAACATAATTGGTTTTGTTGTGTTTTTTATTTTAGTTTCCGTAGGAATTTTGAGTTTGACAGGACAATTATTTAATTATGTCGGCAGACCGTTATGGAAAGTTGAAAATTATATAGGGAATAGTTTATATAATCTCAATTATTTTTTTAGAACAAAAGCCTCTATCTCAAATGAAAATCATAATCTAATTGAAGAAATTTCCGAACTTAGAACAACAATGATTGATTATCAAATTCTGAAGAATGAGAATGATCAATTAAAAGAAATGATTGGACGTCTTCCCGTTAAAAATAATTTAATGTTGGGAAATATTCTTACCAAACCAAACCGTTCTCCATACGACACTATAATAATAGATATAGGTAATAATATGGGTGTAAGATCCGGTAACGTAATTTATGCAAACGGTAATGTTCCGATTGGTAATATAGATAAAGTTTACAGTGATACTTCTTTAGCCGTTTTATATTCAAGTCCAGGTCAAAAAACAGATGGTTTTCTGGATGGATCAAATGCAAGTGTTGAATTGGTTGGGCGCGGTGGTGGAAATTTTGAAATGATTATTCCGATTGAACTATCGGTTGAAAAGGGACAAATTGTATATTTACCCGGGAATAATTCCGAAGTTCTGGCTCTCGTAAATGAAATAATTTCAAAACCGTCCGACCCGTTTAAATTGGTTATTCTCAGTTCTCCTGTTAATATACAAAATCTCAAATGGGTAGAAGTTAAAAAAGAATAATGAAGTCTTTTAATTTTAAAATAGAAAAGAAAATTCCTAATTTTTTAGGTAGGGCTGGAGTTCTTTCTACTCCACACGGAGATATAAAAACCCCGTCTTTTGTTGTGGTGGGAACAAAAGCGACAGTGAAAAGTGTCGTTCCGGAGCAACTCATAAATGATAATGTGCAAGTTGTGCTTGCCAATACATATCATTTATATTTGCAACCCGGAGACGAACTTGTTCGTGATGCCGGGGGTTTGCATAAATTTATGAATTGGCAAGGTCCAATAATGACTGATTCAGGTGGCTTTCAAGTATTTTCTTTGGGAGTTGCTTATGGAAAAGAAATTTCAAAAGTTGTTTCTATTACTGACCCATCTTTACTTATTCCGGAACGTTCAAGTGTTGAAGACGGCGTTCCTCGACTTGCAACAATAGGGAATGACGGAGTTTCTTTCCGTTCACACATAGATGGTTCGCTTCATTATATTACTCCCGAGAAATCAATTGAGATTCAACATAACCTCGGTGCAGATATTATTTTTGCTTTTGATGAATGTACTTCACCAACAGAAAATCATCGCTATCAAGATGAAGCGCTTTCTCGTACTCACGCTTGGGCGAAAAGAAGTTTGGTGGAACATAAAAAAAGAGAAGACGCGAAGCAGGAATATGCAAATTCTTCGCGCTTTACCCTAAAGGGCTCCGACGCGACGAAGAATTTGCATATTTCTGCTTCGCTACCTCAGGTACTTTTTGGAATCGTTCAAGGTGGACGTTCGAAAGAACTTCGCAAGAAATCTGCAAAAATTATAGGCGAAATGGATTTTGATGGTTTTGGTATTGGTGGTTCTTTTGCCAAGGAAGATATGTCGAAAGCAGTGAAATGGGTAAACGAAATTCTGCCGGAAGAAAAACCTCGCCACTTACTTGGAATAGGTGAACCGGAAGATTTATTTATGGGAGTTGAAAACGGAGTAGATCTTTTTGATTGTGTTGCTCCGACGCGAATTGCCCGTAATGGTTCACTTTTTACTAAAAACGGCAAGATAAATATTCTTAATGCTAAATTTATAAAAGATTATAATAATATAGATGAAGGATGCGGATGCTACACTTGTAAGAATTATACTAAAGCGTATATTTCTCATCTTTTCAGAGCAAAAGAAATGCTTGGAGCAACGCTTGCCTCAATTCACAACATTTATTTTATAAATAAACTCGTTGCCGATATGCGCCAAAGTATTCTTGATGATAAATTTTTCGAATTTAAAAAAGAATTTTTAGAAAAATATGCAAAATAAAATTTTCAAACTGAAGAGTAATTATCTGCCGGCTGGTGATCAGCCGAAGGCGATTTCGGAGTTGCTCGCTGGGCTTAAAAAGGGAATGAGAAAACAAACCTTGCTCGGTGCAACAGGAACAGGGAAAACTTTTACAGTTGCGAATGTGATAGAAGAATGGAATAAACCAACACTAGTCATTGCTCACAACAAAACTCTTGCTGCCCAGCTCGCCCAAGAATTTCGTGAATTTTTCCCTGACGCGGCAGTTCATTACTTCGTCTCGTATTACGACTACTATCAGCCGGAAGCATATATGCCGACAACCGATACATATATAGAAAAAGACGCACAGATAAATAAAGAAATCGACCGTCTTCGTCACGCAACAACTCAATCACTTCTTACTCGTCCCGATGTTATTATTGTGGCTTCAGTGTCTTGTATTTATGGTCTTGGGAGTCCGGAAGAATACGAGAAAGTAAATTTGAAATTGGAAGTTAGAATGAAAATTGAAAGAGTGGAACTAATGAAAAAAATGATAGAAATTCATTTCGAAAGAACCAATGCCGATATTGTTCCGGGAACATTCAGGTCAATCGGGAATAAAGTGGAAGTTATGCCAATATCCGAAACATTTATTTACCAGATTGAATTTGACGGTGGAAAAATTTCCAGAATTGCCAAGGTTGATCCTGTCTCATCCCATATAATAAAAGAAGAAAAAAATATTTTCCTTTTTCCTGCAAAACATTTTATTACTGATAAAGAACACCTAGAAGCAGCGATTAAAAAAATAAAAGCAGAACTTGCCACTCAACTTAAAAAATTTGAAAAAGAAGGTAAACTTCTCGAAGCTGAACGAATAAAAAGGAGAACCAGTTATGATTTAGCAATGATAAAAGAAATTGGCTATTGTAATGGTATAGAAAACTATTCCAGGCATATGTCGGGCAAAGAAGAAGGTGAACCACCAGAGACCCTACTTTCATATTTTAAAGGCGAATTTCTAACGATTATTGATGAATCACACGTAACTCTCCCTCAACTAGGCGGAATGTATGCAGGTGATGCCTCCCGAAAGAATACTCTTGTGGAATTTGGTTTTCGTCTTCCATCGGCCAAAGATAATCGTCCTCTTAAAATAAACGAATTTGAAGAGCGTACGGGCCAGACTATATATGTCTCGGCAACTCCAAGCGAAAAAGAAAAATCAATGAGTGGGCAAATTGTGGAACAAATTATTCGCCCAACCGGTTTAGTGGATCCGGAATTAGTTGTCCGACCAGTTTCCGCAGGCCAGAAGAAAGAAAAAGATAACTATCCTGGGCAGATTCAAGATTTTATTATTGAAGCGGAGAAAACAATTAAAAAAGGATTTCGTGTTATCGCAACTACTTTGACCAAAAAAATGGCAGAAGATTTATCGTTGTATTTAAAAGATAAAGGAATCAAAGCAGGATATTTACATAGTGAAATAAAAACGATTGAGCGCATTCAAATTCTAACTTCTTTCAGAAAAGGAGAAGTGGATATACTTGTCGGGGTCAATCTTCTTCGTGAAGGTTTGGATTTGCCGGAGCTGGCGCTCATCGGTATTTTGGATGCGGACAAAGCAGGATTTTTACGTTCCGAAACATCACTCATACAAACGATTGGCCGTGCGGCACGTAATGTCGAAGGGAAAGTTATTTTGTATGCGGACATAATGACGGATTCACTTAATTATGCTATCAAAGAAACTAATCGTCGCCGCAATATACAAATTGCCTTTAATACCAAGCATAACATTACTCCAAAAACAATTATTAAAAATATTAAAGATATTACGGAAGAGCTTGAAGACAAGCATGAGAAAGCAGTCGGCGTAGAACTAGATTTGGATGTGGAATTATTCAGGAAAGCTTTTGCAAAAGATAAAAGTAACAAAGGGAAAGGCGAGAGAGATTCCATTAAGAACCTGCTACTCTCGGATGAAGATAGAAACAAAGTTGTTTATGACAAGATAATAAAGATTAAAGAGAAGGAAATGAATAAAGCCGTCAAGGAGCTTGATTTTGAAACGGCCGCTATATTACGTGATGAAATCATTGTTTTAAAAGATAAAATAGAGGTTGTTGTTGGGAAGTGATATACTTAATATATTATCAATTAATTAAAAGAATTTATTATGAAAAAGAAAAATAAAATAATTTTAGCAGTTTTTATCTTGGCTCTTTTGATTATATTGATAGTTGTCATCAAAAATCATAATTCAAGAGTTGAACCAAGTGCAGAAAAAGATGTTCCCGCAAAAGTAGTTGAGGGTCTTATTGTTCCCGATTCGTTTGTGACAAAAACTTTAAATCCTGATGACACGTATGTAAAATTCGACGTGAAGTATCCATCCTTTATGAAGGCGGATAATATTTTCAATGCAAATATTGAGAATATAATTCAAAGTCAAATACAGGATGACATCAAGACAAGTATGGAAAACTGGCAGGCACGTTACAATACGCAAACTGCCGGAGAAAATATTCCTAAAGTTCCGAAAACCGATGCGGATAAATTTTCTTTCTTTTCAAATTTCACGGTAGTTCAAAGTAACTCTTCATATATCAGTCTCGTGTTGAATTATGGCGGATTCAATGGTGGAGCTCACGGGTACGAGAATATTGTATCTTTCAATTACGATGTCAAAAAACAGAAAATGATTGAGCTAAAAGATCTTTTTCCCAATGACCCACAATATTTAACCTCTCTATCTACAGCATCAAGAGCATACTTAACAAAGCAATTTGCAACAGTTAGCGAAGAAGATAAAAAGAATTCAGATCCTGCTGCACTCAAAGAATATGTAGATAACATGGTTAGTATGATAAACAGTGGAACAGAGCCAGATATAGAAAATTTTAGTGTATTCACTTTCACGGGGGATAAAGTAAAAATATATTTTGCTCAGTATCAAGTAGGACCTTATGTAATCGGAATGCCTGAAATAGAAGTAAGCAGAAAATAAAACACCGCTACAAAAAGTAGCGGTGTGATGAGGGATATGGCACCTCATTTATATAAAAAACTAAATAAAAGAATGAACTTTGTCGGGGTGGCAAGATTCGAACGTGCGATCTCCTAGACCCGAACCAGGTGTGTTAACCAGCTCCACCACACCCCGTAAATTTGCTCATATGTTATCTTTTTATTTGTGCTTTGTCAAACCTTTAATTTGTGTTAATATATTGATAGTTAAATATTGGTGTACCCCTCATAGAACAAATGTGGGGATTATAGCGTTATATATAAAGATATGAAAAAAAACGAAGAAGGAAAACTAATAATAAAGGGGGCAAGAACACATAATCTGAAGAATATCAATCTTGAAATACCTCGAAATAAAATGATTGTAATTACTGGAATGTCAGGTTCCGGGAAGTCTTCTCTTGCCTTTGATACTATCTTTGCCGAAGGGCAGCGCAGATATGTGGAGAGTTTATCCGCATATGCTCGCCAATTCTTGAATCAAATGCCAAAGCCGGATGTGGACGAAATTACCGGACTTTCGCCGGCTATTTCCATCGACCAAAAATCTCGTTCAAACAATCCTCGTTCGACGGTCGCGACCATCACGGAAATTTACGATTATCTCCGTGTTCTTTATGCACGTATCGGACGACCACATTGTTTAATTTGTGGAGATGAAATTAAAAAACTTTCCAACGAAGAAATAATGAACTTTGTTTTGGATAAAATTAGATCATATAAAAAGCCGACAGGAAAAAAACAAGTTCTTGGTGTTGAATGGGACGAGACACCAATAGAAATATTTTCCCCAGTAGTTCGTGGAAGAAAAGGGGAATATTATCAGCTACTTTATGATTTACTCAACAAGGGATATTCCAAGGTTCGCTTGGATGGTCAAATGAAAAATCTACGGGAGCGAATTGATATTTCAAAAACCAAAGTTCACAACATTGAAGTCTTGGTTGACTCTTTTGCAATACACGAATTCAAAGATAGTCCCGACAGTGCACGCATGAGATTATCCGAGGCGGTAGAGAGGGCACTGATAGAATCGGATGGTTTAGTTCTCACAAAGGTTGCCGAAGAGGAATTTTTAATGTCATCAAAATTCTCTTGTCCTAATGATGGATTTTCTTTCCCGGAAATTGAACCAAGATTATTTTCATTCAATTCGCCTTACGGAGCTTGTCCTGATTGTAACGGACTTGGAACCAAGTATTTTGGCGGAACAGAAGCTTGTGACACTTGTCATGGAGCTAGATTGCGTCCAGAAGCTCTACATGTATATTTAGGTAAAACAGGAAAAGACAAATCAAATATTGTGAATCTTACCCGCTTGTCTATTGAACAAGTTGCAAACTTTTTTATTGAGCTTGAATTAAATGACCAAGAAAAAGAAATTTCAAAAGTTGTGATAAAAGAAATTATTGCCCGTTTGCAATTCTTACTCAACGTTGGTCTTGAATATTTGTCTCTTGACCGCAAAGCCAATACTCTCTCGGGAGGTGAGGCCCAACGAATCCGCTTGGCTAGTCAACTTGGTTCTCGTTTGGTAGGTACACTTTATATACTTGATGAACCGACAATTGGTTTGCATCAACGTGACAATGAAAGACTTATAAAAACGCTTGAAGAACTTCGTGATTTGGGTAATACGATTATCATAGTTGAACACGACGAAGATACGATTTTTGCCTCGGATTATATTGTTGATATTGGACCAAAAGCCGGAGTTCACGGCGGAGAGGTGTTGGTTTCTGATTATTTAGAACCTTTGCTTTTAGCGAAAACAAATCCATCGAAATCAAGAACGCTCGCATACTTACGTAATGAGGTACGAATCGAAATTCCGGAAAAACGTCGTACAAACGACAAAGGAACTTTGAGAATTGTCGGCGGTAATATTTTTAATATAAAAAATTTAAACGCCGAAGTTCCACTTGGGAAAATGGTAGTTATTACCGGTGTGTCAGGCTCCGGAAAAAGTTCATTTATGTATGAGATATTACACAAAAACCTACAAGCTCGTTATGAACGAAAATATCGCAGTGCTCAAGTTTATAACTGTGCATCGTTCACTGGAACAGAATATTTATCTCGTGCAATCTTAATAGACCAGTCTCCTATAGGACGCACTCCACGTTCAAATATTTCGACCTACACGGGCTCTTTTACCCATATCCGTGACTTATTTGCTTCCTCGGAAGAGGCTCGTCTACGTGGCTGGAAGTCAAACAGATTCTCATTCAATGTAAAAGGTGGACGTTGTGAAGCTTGTGAAGGTAACGGTGAAATCGCAGTTGAAATGCATTTCTTGCCGACCGTCTATGTTACCTGCGATGTTTGTAATGGAAAAAGATTTGATAAGGAAACTTTGACGATAAAATATAAAAAGAAAAATATTTATGAAGTTCTTCAAATGACAGTCGAAGAAGCGCTAAAATTCTTCGAAGATATTCCGAATATTTATGACAGATTGAGAACTCTCATGGATGTTGGTTTGGGATATATTTCGCTTGGACAATCCGCTACAACTCTTTCCGGTGGGGAAGCACAACGTGTAAAAATTTCTTCTGAACTTTACCGTCCCAACTTGGAAAAAACTATTTATCTTTTGGATGAACCAACGGTTGGATTGCACTATGATGATGTTGCGAAGCTTTTGGAAGTTTTAAATAAACTCGTAAACAAAGGCAATACTGTAGTTCTGATTG
>Ga0182027_10000577_pt1 | contig 63329 bp, 50 predicted proteins | sample 712E1DmetaG_FD_121300 | JGI IMG/M metagenome (GOLD analysis project Ga0182027, IMG submission 121300) | Permafrost microbial communities from Stordalen Mire, Sweden - 712E1D metaG (Illumina Assembly) | ecosystem: Environmental > Terrestrial > Soil > Wetlands > Permafrost | place: Sweden...
CCTCGGGCACCCTGTCAAAGGTTGGCTCCGGTTCTGGCGCACATGTCGCGTTCGCTTCTTCGGGGACGGCGACGCCGGCCTTGTCTGGCTCGGGCGTGGATCGTGACCGCTCTCCCCAGGGAGTGGCAAGCGGCCACGAGTCGGCCGCGGTCCGGTCTCTCCGCGACGGCCACCGGGTGGGCCCCGCGGATGGCACCGCGTCTGCCTCCGGCCCGTGCCGGCCGAGCAGCCTCGCGAACAGGCCGACCGGCCGGTTCGCCTGAGGCCGAGGCGACGGAGGCGCGAGCGGCGGCAGGCTCGGAGTCGTAGGCGTCCGCCGGAGAATTCGAGAGGAGACCGACGAGAGCTCGTGATCGACTGGGGCCTGATCGTCCGCCGAATCGTTGCCCGACTCATCGACCGCTGCCGGTTCCTCGGCCCGCAAGCCGGCGAGTTGGGCGGCCGCGAGATCCGATTCGCGCGTCTGTGGGGTCTCCTCACCTGAGTCGTCGAGTGCCCAAGCGGGCGCGTCGGGTTCATCCTCATCGGCGGCCGGTCGGGCGTTCCACCAGGTCGGTCGCTCCCGGAGAAGCGGCGGCATCGGCGTGGCCTCGAACTCTGGCGCGGGGTGCGGGGCGGTTTCGCCGTGGCTGAGCTGCGTCTCGACGAGCTCGAGTTCCTCGGGCGTGAGGACCATCTCGGGGGCCGCGGCAACATCGGGCGCCACCCCGATGTCAGGCGTGAGGACTATCTCCGGCGCCGCGGCAATCTCCGGCGCCGGGATCATCTCGGGCGCCATCGCGATGTCAGGCGTGAGGACTATCTCCGGCGCCGCGGCAATCTCCGGCGCCGGGATCATCTCGGGCGCCACCCCGATGTCAGGCGTGAGGACTATCTCCGGCGCCGCGGCAATCTCCGGCGCCGGGATCATCTCGGGCGCCACCCCGATGTCCGGCGTGAGGACTATCTCCGGCGCCGCGGCAATCTCCGGCGCCGGGATCATCTCGGGCGCCATCGCGATGTCAGGCGTGAGGACCATTGCGGTGGCCGAGACCATCTCGGGCGCGACCTCGTCGGCCGTGGGCCATTGACCGGCCTTCGTGCCGACATCCGGAAGACCGACCGAGTCGAGAATGCCGGCGCCGCCGGTACCGGGCGACGCTGCTGCGTGCTGGTCGCCAACCAGGTCGACTGCGGGCCAGGCCGGCGGGGCGGCGGCCTGCGCCGGGCTCTCCGTGCGTGGCGCGGACGAGGCTGCCGGTTCGCCGACCGGCTCCGGCGCGCAGGATAGACAGACGCCCGTTCTGGAGTTCCAGCAGCGAGCGCAGGCGTATTGGCGGCACGACAGGCAGAAGTTGAACGTGCGGTGGAAAGCCTGCGTCATACGAGTCGAGGCTTCGCGGCCCTCCTCGTTCCGTGCCAGCTCCATGGAATCGGCGATCGACTGGCCATCGGTAAGGACGAAGTTCTTCAGGCCGCTGGCCAGGACGAGGGCTCTCTTGAGCGGACTCCTGGGCGCGTTCGCGGCGAATGCGTAGTGGGCGCCGCACCGCTCGCAGAACGAGTCGGTCAGGTTGGGCATCGTTGCTCCGTGTCCTGCAGGCCAGGTCCGAGCGCTGCCGGGACAACGCTCCGGGCGGAGCGTACGCCCCTTTCGACCCGACGAGATGAGGCCCCCTCGTACTCGGGGATGGGCCCGATGGTCCCGTTGCCGGCCTGCCCGAACGCGAGCAGTCATCGACCGCGAGAGGCCTTCGAACAAGAGTGGCCCTTGCGGCGTCTTTGGTAGCAGGGGCCTCAAGCCAGGCCGAAGCGCCACCAGGAGGTGCGTTCGCCGCACCGATACGGACCCGTCTCACGCACAACGGCCGAGTCGTCTCGGCGTACTATGTGGCGGCCTTTCGCCTTGTCCGGGCAGAGTAGGCCTCACGCACCCAGGGCTCTGCGAATGGTTCGCGGGCCGGTATCGCCTTCGCGTCCTGAAGAGAGAGTCATGACCACGATCAATGAAACCGGCGAGAGGGTAGCTGCGAACGTCGAGCGGGTAATCATCGGGAAGAGCCACGAGGTCAGGCTCACCCTCGTTGCGCTGCTCTGCCGCGGCCACCTGCTCATCGAGGACGTGCCGGGAACCGGCAAGACGATGCTCGCCAAAGCGGTGGCGCGCAGTCTCGGCTGTTCCTTCCGGCGTATCCAGTTCACGCCCGACCTCCTGCCTTCTGATGTGACCGGCCTTTCCATCTACAACCAGAAGACACAGGAATTCGAGTTCCGGCCGGGGCCGATCATGGCCCAGGTGGTCCTTGCCGACGAGATCAACCGGGCCACCCCGAAGACTCAGTCCGCCCTGCTGGAAAGCATGGAAGAGCACCAGGCCACGATCGACGGCACCACTTACCAGATGCCCGAGCCGTTCCTGGTCATCGCGACGCAGAACCCGATCGAATACGAGGGCACATTCGCCCTGCCGGAGGCTCAACTCGACCGGTTCATGCTGCGCATTCGGCTGGGCTACCCCAGCGCGGCCGACGAGCAGAAGATCATGGACGAGCAGAAGCTCAGCCATCCCCTCGACGACCTCAAAGAGGTTCTCGACGTCTCGGAGCTGCTGGCACTGCAGGCTGCGGTGCGCGAGGTCTACGTCGATCCCAGTGTGGCCGACTACATCGTCAGGCTCGTGAACGGGACTCGGACCCATCCCGACGTGTATCTCGGCGCATCGCCGCGTGGGTCGCTGGCCCTGTATCGGACCGGCCAGGCGCTCGCGGCGCTGTCGGGGCGCGACTACGTCATACCGGACGACGTCAAGGCTCTGGCGGAGCCGACTCTGGCTCACCGGCTCATCATCAAGACGAGCTCGTCCATGCACGATATCGATCCTCGTCAGGTCATCGCGGAGCTGTTGAACACCGTGCCCGTGGACACCTCCTTGCCGTCGGGCGACCAGCGCAAAGGCTCCTCTATCCGATCTCAGGCGGAGGCGGCCAGGCGGGGTGCCGCCGGCAGTCCGGCTCGGTAGTCGAGAGGGACTCCTCCCGTGATCCGGCGGCTCCAATTCCTGATCGTCGCGGTCGTGCTCCTGGTTGCGGCGTTCTCGACCGGACTCGGGTTCCTCTTCTACGTCGTCTACCTGGGGCTGCTGGCGATCGGAGGCAGCTACGTTTTGACGCGGTTCGGGCTGGCCGACCTGGAGGCCGGCTACCGCGTCGACCACAGGCAGGGCCACGTCGGCGACGATCTCAGGTCCACCTACAGCATCTCCAACGCCAGCGGCTTTCCAAAGCCGTGGCTCGAGGTGTACAACCCGACCGACCTGCCGGTGCCGCTACCCGGTCGGGCGCTGAGCCTGCGCTCGTGGGCCCAGCGCTCATGGATCGCGATCGTGCCCCTGACGCGCCGCGGTACGTTCAGGATCGAGCCGATGGTGGTCAGGACCGGGGATCCGTTCGGGTTCTTCGAAGCGGCGGCCGCGGTCGGGCGCCCCACCGTCGTGACCGTCTTCCCACGCGTCCTGGCACTTCCGCGCTGGCGCCTCCCGAACGCCTTCCTGGAGGGGACGCACTCCGCCCCCGAGCGGACGCTCCAGACGACGCCGCTGGCCACGACGGTTCGCCCGTATGCTCCGGGCGACAGCTTCAACCGGATCCACTGGCGGAGCACGGCGCGTCTGGGCGAGATCCAGGTCAAGGAATTCGACCTGGAACAGACGGCCGACGTCTGGATCTTCGTGGACCTGGAAGTGAGAGTCCAGGCGGGCGAGGGCGACATCTCGACCGTTGAGGAAGCGATGCGCGTGGCGGCTTCCATTGCCCACGACGCCATCCTGGAGAACCGGGCGGTGGGGCTTACCACGAGCGGCCACCGCCTGGTCTCGATACCGGCGGACCGCGGCCCCAGGCAGCGTCAGAAGATCATGCAACTCCTCGCGGCGGTCGAGGGCGACGGCCGGACGCCTCTCGCCGAAGTGCTGCTGAATGGCCTGCCGAAGATCCGGCGCGGCATGACCGCGGTTATCGTGACCGCCTCGCGCGAGCGTGGATGGGTCCGGACGCTCACGTCGCTGCGGGCCAGAGGAGTGACCGCGGCGGTGGTGGCGCTCGATGCGGCCAGCTACGAGAACCCTGGGCGGCAGACTCGGAGCGTCGGGTCGGACGCCGATCCGGCCGCGCAGGAGCAGCGGGCGCTGCGCTTCGCCCTGGCCGAATACGACGTGAAGACCTACGAGGTTCACGCCGGCGACAACCTTGGGGCGGTGCTGGCATGAGCGGCCCGCGAGCCCCGGCCAACGTAGCGCCGCCGGCGGCCCTCACGATCGACGGGCGGCGGCGGGCATGACCACCGCCGGCTGGCTTGCCCCCGATCGACCGGAAGCCTACCGACCTGCGGGCGAGGGCTCCGTCTATGAGGATTCTCGACTCATCGATCGGATAGCGGATCGAATGCGCCCGGACGAGGGATGGATCGGCGTGCCGCTGGTCCTATTCCTGGCCGGGACGATGGCCTGGTCGATCGCAGACGCGCGCTGGGTTCTCGGCCGGAACGATCTGACGAGCTTCCTGATCTGGGTCGCCCTGGCCGCGGCCCTGTGGGGATACCTGAGCGCGCGACTCGACCTGTCGCCGTGGGTGGCCCAGGCACTCGGCTGCATCATCGGGGCCTTCGTCCTGATCGAGGCCGTGGGAGCCTCGCTGCCGGACGCCACTCCGGGTCTGGCAGGCTGGTTCCACGCGACTGCCAGCTCGGTCGCGCAGGCCTACCTCGATCTGACCTGGCGCCACCTGGCGACGACGCTGCAGTATGGCCATTTCTGCCTGATCCTGGGGATCCTCGTCTGGGGCACGGCCCAGGCGGCTTCGTACGACATCTTCGGGTACCACCGCGCGGTCAACGGCGTTCTGCTGCTCTCCGTCGTTCTGATCGCCAACATGGCTCTGACGATCCAGGACCAGCTGGGCGGCCTCGTCCTCTTCAGCGCCGCGGCCCTGATCCTCCTCCTGCTGGCCCACGCCGCCGACGAGCGGTCCAGCTGGCTGCGCCACCGGATCTGGCGCGGTCACGACTTCCAGGCGCCCCACCTCCAGGGCGGAGTCGCCTTCGCGTCGCTCGCGGTCGTCGGATCGCTCATCCTCACGTCCGTGGCCAGCTCCGCCCCCCTGGCCAGCACCTTCGACGGCTTCGGCGCCAGCCTCGAGAACGCCCTCGGTGGCCTGAACGGGTACCTGCCGAACGGTGGCAACAGCCGGTACCAGCCGAGCGCGGACTTCGGGACCACCGCTCCGATCAGCTCGGTCTTCCGCGAGGCGACGTATGACGTCTTCACCGTCCGGGTTTCCACCGGCTCGGTCTCGTTCCACTGGCGGCTGGTCGCGTACGACACCTTCCACTCGGTCTCGTGGTCGATGGGATCCCCCTCGTTCCAGGACCAGGTGGTTGCCGGGGGCACCCTGGAGTCCGGCACCCAGGATCTCGTCGGCGCGAACACGCCCGGTCGAAGCGCCGTCTCGTTCGTGGTCCACGTTCAAGACACCTCGCTCAAGCACCTGGTCGTGGCCAACGAGCCCGACAGCGTGAACGTGGGCGTCACGCGCACGCTGATCGGCGGCGGTTCTCCCAAGGCCAACGTGGCCGGGCTGACCACCAGTGCCACCGACTACACGGAAGAGTCCCTGGTGCCCAACCTTGACTTGAACGGCACGGGCCTGACGGAATGGCGGCTCAGTCACGCCGGCACGAATTACCCGCCCGGGCTCCTGGCCAGGTACACCCAGGGCACGGACCTGGTCGGATCGGACGGCAGGGCCCTCCTCGCCGAGATCGCCAGTTGGGCCCACTCAACAGGGAACGCCTTCAACAACGAGTACCTCGTGGCCAAGGCGATCCAGTCGTACCTGCAAAGCGATAGGTTCCAGTACAACACCGACATCACCGACCTGATGCCACGCTGCACGGGACTCTCCACCGTGGACTGCTTCGCCTTCATTCGGGAGGGATTCTGCGAGCAGTACGCCACGACGATGACCATGCTGATGCGGTTGGCCGGGTATCCGGCGCGTTACGTGGAGGGCTATCTGCCGGGCTCGATCGACAAGAACACTCTCGTCCAGGAGGTCACGAGCCAGCAGAAGCACTCCTGGGTGGAGGTCTACTTCCCGACCTACGGCTGGATCCCGTTCGACCCGACCGGCGGTGGCGTCGGCCAGCCGACCTTCCTCGTGCCCGGTGCCGCCGTATCGCCGTCTCCGTCCGCTGTCACCCCGGCGACTCCGGCCCCGACGAGCGCCAGCCCGGAGCCGGGCGGCGGCTCGTCGGGCCAGACCACCGGCCGGCCGTCTGATGTCGGCGGCGCGGCTGCCGTGCTGGTGCCGGTGATACTCGCAGTCGTCCTGCTGCTGGCTTTGTTCGTAGCGTGGCGGCGGCGGCCGAGGCGGCTCGACGAGCCGGAAGCGGTCTATCGCAGCGTGGTCAGGCTGGCGAGCCGGCTTGGCTACAGGCCGCAACCAACGCAGACGGTCTACGAGTACACGGGCATGCTGGCCGATGTCGTGCCCGGGGCCCGCGACTCGCTCGGCGTTGTGGCCATGGCGACGGTCGAGACCGCCTACGGTCGCCGCCGGCTCGGCTCCGAGCGCCTGATCTCGCTGGCGACGGCACAGCGCATGGTCAGAGGGGCTCTGATCAGGCTGGCTCTGAGGTTCCCCAGGCCGGGCGGGCACTCCGGACCGAAAGCTTCGGCCTCGGGCGGGAACGGTCGTACCCGGCGCTGAGGCCCGCACTCCTGGGCCGGGCCGAAGGCGCGTACGAGTCATCCGGCCGGGAGCGGCCGCTCCCGGCCGAGGCCCCGACGCCCGTCAGAGGGCGCCGCTTCGGTCTCGATCCGATGACTCTCGAGTGGGCGGTTCCGCTTCGCCGAGGTGCGAGTCCAGGTTGAGGGAGCGCATGACCGCACGTCCGGCGCGAATCTCGACGACGCTGATGGCCCCGAGACCGAAGTCGAAATTCCAGAAATGCTCGAGCGGCAGGCCCAGGAGAGCGCAGACGGCGACCCGAAAAACCCCGCCATGGCCGACGATCAAGGACCAGCGGCGCGCGTCGGGGCCGGCGTCGTCATAGCCCAGGACCTGATGGCGGTCGAGCGTGCCCGGCGCGGTTCCGCCCCGCATCTCCGCCAGCAGGCCCACGAGCGACGCCTCGACCCGAACCGAAACCTGCCGGAGGGTTTCTCCGCCGGGGGCGTGAAACCTCGTCGGCCAGCGCCGCCACCCGGCCAGCGAGCCGCCGAATCGAGCGGTGATCTCCTCGTCTGTCAGGCCTTCCCAGGAGCCCTGCCCGATCTCCGAGAAGCCGGCGTCGGAGCGGAGTGGGGGAACGGCACGGCCGGCCGAAGCGATCGCCTCGGCCACCAGCTCCGCGCTCCGGCGCGCCCGTGCCAGCGGTGAGTGGACGATCGAGAACGGCGCGGCGTCCGGGATCGGCAGCGGCGGATCGTCCGCCGGCGCCGCCAGGCGCCGGCCGGCAAGCCTTGCCTGGCGCTCGCCCAGGATCGTGAGAGGCGCCTCCATGGCGCCCTGGAATCGCTTCTCGACGATGAACTGCGTCTGGCCGTGGCGAAGCAGCACCAGGACCGCATCGAGACCGGACGGTATGAGCGGAGCGGCGCCCGAGGGCGGCTCCGGTTCCCGCTGAGTGGGGTTCACCGGTCGGTCGCGGCCCGTATGGACCACACGTCGATGACCGCCGGGTGATTTCGGATCTGGTCGACCACCGCGTCCGGCACTTCGTCGTCCACGGCGAGGAGCATCAAGGCGTCCAGGCGAGGGGCGGTTCGAGCCAGGGTCATGGAGCTGATGTTGATATCGGCCTCGCCGAGGATCAGGCCGATGCGACCCATCGTGCCCGGCTTGTCCTGGTGCCTCGTCAGGAGCATGAATGGCGCCGGCGCCATGTCGAGCCAGCTGTCGTCGATCCGCACGAGCCGGGGCTCGCCGTTGGCGACGGTGCCGGCGACGACGGCGCCCCCGGCGTCGCCCTCGACGGTCAAAGTGACCAGCGACGCGAACGTGCCGGCGTCGTTGGTCTTGCGCTCGTTGACGGTGATGCCGCGGTTCCTGGCCAGAAACCCGGCGTTGATCAGGTTGACCCGCTCGCTCGTGGCATTCTCGAGAATCCCGCGCAGAGCGGCCGCCGTGAGCTGCGACGCGTCGTGGGCGGCAAGGTCGCCGGCGACGTGGACGGTGAGGGTCTTGACCCCGCCGCGAAGGTACTGGGCGGCGAAGCGGCCGAGGATCTCGGTAAGGGGCAGATATGGGGCGATCGCCCGGGACGTCTCCGGGGTCAGCAGGGGCGCATTGACCGCGTATCGCGCCGACCGGCCGGCGAGCACGTCGATCACCTGCTCGCACGCCTCCTCGGCCACGCGCAGCTGTGCTTCCGCGGTGAGGGCGCCCAGGTGTGGGGTCAGGACGGTGTTGGGCGCGGTCAGGAGGGGAGAATCGACCGGTGGCTCCGGATCGAAGACATCGAAGGCGGCCCCGGCCAGCTTGCCGTCAGTGAGTGCCCGGGCCACGGCGGCCTCGTCGTATACGCCGCCTCGGGCGACGTTGACGAGCATCACACCCGGCTTCATTCGGGCGATCTGCTCGGCCCCGATGACGTGCCTGGTCGCCTTGTTGAGGGGCACGTGGACGGTGATGACATCCGACTGCTCCACTATCGCGTCGAGCTCCACCGGCGTAATGCCGTGCAGAGCGGCCTGCTCGGCGGTCACGAATGGGTCGTAGCCGATCACGTTCATCTCGAGGCCGCGCGCCCGATCGGCCACGGCCTGGCCGATCTTGCCCAGGCCGATGATGCCCAGGGTGCGGCCTCGCAGCTCGACGCCGGTGAAGGCGCTGCGCTTCCATTCGCCGCGTCGCATCGACGCGTCCGCCGCCGCCGTCTTTCGGGCGAGCGCCAGCATCAGGGCGATCGTCTGCTCCGCCGCCGAGACGGTGTTCCCGGTCGGGGCGTTGACGACCACTATGCCGGCCCTCGTGGCGGCCTCCAGGTCGACGTTGTCGACGCCGACGCCGGCCCGCCCGATGACGATCAGGCGCGCCGCGTGGGCCAGGATATCGGCCGTCACCTTGACCTGGCTGCGGACGAGCAGCGCATCGTAATCGCCGATGACTTCTGCCAGTTCCGCCGGGCTGAGGCCTATCTTCTCGTCGACGTCGTGATGGGCACGGAGGATCTCGAGGCCCTGCCTGGCCAGGGGCTCGGCAACGAGGATCTTCATGTCGGGCTCCTTACTTCACGAGGCCGAGGGACTTCAGCGCGGCGACCTGGGCGGCCTCGACGGCCGCGCCCGGCTTCACCGGCCGGCCGAGCTCGATCAGGGTCTGCTCGAGGACGGACATTGCGTTGAGGATGGCCGGCACGGTTACGTGGCCGAGGTGCCCGATCCGGAAGATCCTGCCCTTGAGGGCGCCCTGCCCGCCGGCCACGATCAGACCGAGCTTTCTGAGCTTGCCGTTGAAGGCCTTCCAGTCGAGATCCTCTGGGATCCAGGCACCGGTGACCGTGTCGGATGCGTAGGCCGGGTCCGCCAGGAGTTGGAAGCCGAGGGCCGTCAGGCCCGCCCGCACTGCTGCCCCGACGGCGGCATGGCGCTTCCAGATCGCGTCGAGACCCTCTTGCTCCATCAAGGTCAGGGCGGCGTCCAGCTGGAACATGATGGCGACGGCCGGCGTCCACGGCGTCTGGCCGGACTCGGCGCTCGTCTTGTGGGCGGCCAGGTCGAAGTAGAACCTGGGCATCTTCGCCACGGCGGCGGCTTCCCAGGCCCGCGGCGAGACCGAAACGAAGGAGAGCCCCGGCGCCACCATCCAGGCCTTCTGCGAGCCGCTGACCACGACGTCGAGGCCCCATGCGTCGGTCTCGAACGGGACCGCCCCGAGGCCGCTGATGGCGTCGACGATGACGAGGGCGTCGGGGGCCAGCTCCTTGACGGTCGCCGCCAGAGCCTGGATCGGGTTCGTCACGGCCGTCGAGGTCTCATTCTGGGTCATCAGCACGGCCTTCCAGGGGCCGCCCGCCCCAAGCGCCTCGCGAACCGTGGCCGGATCGGCGGCCTTGCCCCAGTCGAACGAGAGCTTCGTCACGGCCGCGCCGTACACGCTGGCGATCTTGGCGAAACGATCACCGAAGGCGCCGATGCTCACGGCGAGAACGTTGTCGCCCGGCGAGAGGAAGCTGACGATCGCCGACTCGAGGCCTCCGGTTCCGGCCGCCGTGACGATGAGGACGTCATTGTCGGTCCGGTAGAACTTCTTGAGGCGCTCGATGATGCCGTTCTGGAGGGCCGCGAACTCGGGACCCCGATGGTTGACCATCTGGCGCGCTCCGGCCTCGCGGACGACGTCCGGCAGCGAGGTCGGGCCGGGGATCCGAAGGTTCGGTTCGAAACGGTTCACGGGTTCCACCTCTGTGCGGGCACGGGATGTCGCGGAATGGTACCGGGGGATCTGTGGTTCGGCCAGTGTGGTATATATGACAGCATATGCAGAAGCGAACCACGATCCTGATCGACTCCGACCTGCTCGAGCGGCTCGACCGGTTCGCGGCCCGGAGCGGGGCGACCAAGACGTCGGTCGTGACCGCCGCCGTCGAGTCCTATCTCGAAGCGCACGACACGGCACCGGACCTCTCGTTCCTGGCGGTCGGGCGGAGCGACCACGGCCGGCTCTCACTCGACGGCCGATCGATAGCGCTCCGCCAGGCGGGCCGGCGACCGGCTCCGGACGAGGCCTGAGGCATGGCGGTCCTCCTGGATTCGAGCGCCGTCCTGGCCGCCGCAGATCAATCGGACCTGAACCATCGCGCCGCGCTGGCCTGGTTCGGGCGCGTCGGCGAGCCCTTGATGATCGGGGCGTTGAGCCTTGCCGAGGTCGACCTGCTGCTCCAGAGAGAGCTGGGGTTGCGGGCGACCTTCGCGCTCCTCAAGTCCATCGCGAGCGGCGCGATCAAGGTCGTCGCACCGACGACGGCGGATCTCGTCCGGGCGACGGAGTTGATGCGCGAGACGACCGAGTACCGGCCACGGCTCACCGACGCGGTTTTGGTCGCCACGGCCGAACGGCTGGGCATCACTCGTGTCGCCGCCTTCGATCGCCGGCCGATCGCCATCTTCAGGCCGAGGCACGTTCGAGCCCTGGACCTGGAGCCGTAGCACAGCCGCCGGGGCGCCCGGTTCAGGCCGGCACCAGGTCCTTGACCCGCACGGCATCGAGCGCCTCGGTTCGGACGATGCGCAGGCCGACCCAGGGCGCGTCGGCTCGCCCGCGATCTAATTCGGGCGCCGTTTCCAGCGGAGCCGGCGGACACGAGGATTGCCTGGTCAACATGGCCAGGATCACGTCGTGCGGCTGCGACGTGCGCCGCTCCACGAGCTCGGCGATACGGCCGGGGTCGTCGGCGAACCTGCGAAGCTTGGCCCGATCGAGCCGAGGCCACAGGAGCAGCGCTCGCTCCATGTAGAACGAGGTGGATGGCTTGAGGGCCCGGCGCGCGACTCGTGGGACAGTCCGCCCCACCCGATGCTCAGAACCCCTGTACGGAGCCTCCGCGCCGCCAGACGGCGCGACAGCATGAGCTCGCGACATGGCGCTTCCCATGTTCAATGCCGGAGACGCAATAGAAGTTTCGGCCGGCCGGAATGGATCTCCAGCGGGACTGTCACCAAGCCCGTATCAGTTTCATTGCATCCTGGCGGGCCGTTCGCCGTGCCGCGCGTCGAGCGGCGACTACCCCAGCTCCGATGTCCGGATCCCGAGTTGAGGGGTGGGCCTCAGTAACAGTGACTGCTCATGGCAGGCTGCTCTCGGCCGAGGACGGCTTCAATAACCCGATTGAGGAAGGTCGACCGGGCCAGGTAATCAGGTGGATCGGTCGGCCGTCCCCGGTCGCTCTCCGGCCTCTCCGCGCTCCCCGTCGGCGATCTCGCGGAGGCTCTCCCGGCGACGCCGCATCCCCTCCGATCCGGTGGCCATCGGGTCCGGCCTCGGCTGCCCTTCGGCCGGTATCTTGTGGCGCCGGGGCGCCCTTCGGGCCGCGGCGAGACGTTCCAGCCGCTCGCCGATCCTGATCTCCGCTCCCTGGTCGCCCGGGTAGTAGTAGCGGCGGCCCACGAGGCCGCCCGGCATGTACTGCTGATCCACGTCGTCACCCTCGAAGTCATGCGGGTAGACGTATCTGCCCCGGCCGGCGCCGCTCGAACGCAGGTGCGCGGGCACGGCCAGCGAGCCCCTGGCCAGGACGTCGTCCATGGCGGCGAAGTAGCCCCGGCCGACGGCGTTGCTCTTCGACGTCACGGCGAGCATGACCGTCGCTTGAGCCAGTGCGTACTGGGCCTCGGGCAGGCCGACCCAGTCCAGCGCCTGAGCGGCGGCGACGGCGACCTCGAGGGCTCGCGGATCGGCCAGCCCCACGTCCTCGGACGCCAGGATGATCAACCGCCGCGCGATGAACCGCGGATCCTCGCCGGCGGCGATCATCGATGCCAGCCAGTACAGCGCCGCGTCCGGGTCGTTGCCGCGGATGCTCTTTATGAAGGCGCTGACGGTGTCGTAGTGGCCGTCGCCGGCCCGGTCGTAGGCCAGGGCCCGCTGTTGGGCGGCGGCCTCGACGTCTTCCAGCCTGGGGGCGACGCGTCCTTCGGCGTCGCGCGCCCCCTCCGAGTCGGCGATCGATGCCGCGCCCTCGAGAACGTTGAGGGCCTGGCGGGCGTCTCCGGCGGAGAGGCCGACGAGATGGTCGAAGGGCTCACCGCCGAGGGAGACTCCGCCGACGGGACCCAGGTCGCCGGCGAGGCCACGCTCCGCGTCCGACAGGGCGCGCCGGACGACGAGCGCGATCTGGTCGTCGGTGAGGGGTTCGAGGCGATAAACGCGGAGGCGCGACAGGAGGGCCGAGTTGACCTCGAAGTAGGGGTTCTCGGTGGTGGCTCCGACGAGAGTGACCGTACCGTTCTCGACATGGGGCAGGAGCGCATCCTGCTGGGCTTTGTTGAATCTGTGGATCTCGTCGATGAACAGAATGGTCTGCTGGCCGTTCAGGGCGAGCCGCTCGGCGGCCTCGGCTACCAGGGCACGCACTTCTGCGACCCCGCTCATCACGGCGGAGATCGTGACCAGCCGAGCTCCCGCGGCGCCGGCGAGTACACGGGCCAGGCTTGTCTTGCCGCTGCCCGGAGGGCCCCAGAAGAGCATCGAACCCAGGTGGCCGCCCTCGATGGCCCTGCGCAACGTACCGCGCCGGCCGATGAGCCCCTCATGCCCGACGAGCTCGTCCAGCGTCCGAGGGCGCATGCGGGCGGCCAGTGGTTGCCGGCCGGGCGGAGGTACGAAGGCCGCCTGCTGTTCCGGTGGTCGTCCGGCCGGCGTCGTGCGGGTGCGGCGTGTTGCCATGGTCCGATGCTACACGCCCGCCGGCTTCACGATGGGTGGGATCGTGGCAGCCGCGCCGGGAGGCGCCGCGTGGCCTCGTCCCCGAGGCTGCATTCACCGGGAACGATCCGCCTCGGACCTGTACGATGCGCCCGAATGCCGAAGTCTTTCCGCAGTCGAATCTCCCGCGGCTCCCCTGTGTCCGGCGCGGCCGTTGAGCCGCCTCACGCCCCGGTCGTCCCCGCGAGCGTGCGGGCTAAGATGCTCCAGCGTGCGGTCTTCGACCAGTCTTCGCTCGGCATGATGCTGGTCGACAGGGACGGCCGCTCGATGGAGAGCAATGCCGCGTTCAGGCGTCTTCTGGGCTACGACGCGGCCGAGTTGAGCCGTCTCACGGTGGCCGACTACACCCACCCGGGCGACGTCGAGTCCAGCGTGAGGCTTCTCGCCGACCTCTTCGCCGGGCGCAACGACGGCTACCAGCTGGAGAAGCGCTACGTAACGCGGGATGGTCGGGAGATATGGGCACGCGTGCACGTCTCGCCGGTTCGGGATGGCTCGGGCGCGCCCGAGTTCGCCGTCGGCAGCGTCGAGGACATCACCGAGCACAAGACCCTCGAGGATCAGCTTCGCCAGTCTTCGAAGATGGAGGCCCTGGGAAGGCTGGCCGGAGGCGTCGCCCACGATTTCCGAAACACGCTGCAGGCGGTCATCGGATTTGCCGAGCTCTTGGTGGACTCGCTCGAAGGCGATGAGCGGGCGGCCGATGCGGTCCAGATTCGCGAGGCCGCCCTGAGGGCCACCGAGCTTACGGATCAGCTGCTTGCCTTCGGACGGCCCGGCAAAGGGGCCCTGGAACCGGTGGACCTGAACGGGCGCATCCAGGCCATGGCGCCCGTGTTGCGGCGCCTGCTGAGTGAGAACATCGACTTCACGACGCGACTCGACCAGTCCCTGGGGGCCGTCGAAGCCGACCCAAGCCAGCTCGACCAGGTGGTGATGAACCTCGTCGTGAACGGCCGCGACGCGATGCCGGGCGGTGGCTCGCTGACCGTGTCCACTCAGGCCCTCGCCCCGGGCGGAGCCGTCGGCCGCGGGAGCGGCGCCGGTAGAGGCTGGGCGCGAGTGGAGATCGCCGACTCCGGAACGGGCATGGAGCCGGAAACGCTCGAGCACATCTTCGAGCCGTTCTTCACCACAAAGGGAAAGGGCAAGGGGACCGGCCTGGGCCTGGCCACCGTGTTCAAGATCGTCCAGCAGATGGGCGGCCGCGTCTGGGCCGAATCGACCGTAGGCCTCGGATCGCGGTTCATCGTGGAACTGCCGCAGTGCGATGCGCCGCTGCCGCAGTCGAACGCCGGCGAGGACGGCTCGACCCCGGCCTCCCGAACAGGCGGGACGATTCTGCTGGTAGAAGACGAGCCACTGGTTCGCAACTTCTGCAAGCGGGCGTTGGAGGGGGAGGGCTATCGGGTCCATGCGGCGGGCCCGAGCGAAGCCCTGGCCATGGCCGACTCTATCGGCTCGTCGCTCGACATCCTCGTGACCGACGTGGTCATGCCAGGCTTCGACGGGCCGGCGATCGCGGCCGCCCTGAGATCGCGACGCGGCGATCTCAGGGTCCTGTTCATGTCGGGCTATCCGCGCGACCGAGAGAACGAGCTTGCCGGACCAGCCGCCGAAGGCGCGGTTCTGCCCAAGCCGTTCACGCAACGGGAGTTGTGCGACGCCGTGCGCCGGGTCCTGGATCGGCCCGTTCGGGCCGGTTGAAGCGCCGGGATCCCCGGCGTTCGTGGAGCTAGCTGATCGTGACGACGTGGACCAGGTCGATCAACACGTAGAGGACGGCCATCGTGGCCGCCAGGGCCCCGCCGATCACCAGGATCCGGCGGACGTCCCGGACCACGTAGGCGTACTCCTCGGCCGCTCGGGCGGCCAGCAGGCCCTGGCTGCCGGCCCGTCCGGCCCGGGTGGTATCGCCGCTACGACTGCGGTCGCGCGATCGAGCCCGACCGACCTCGGCGTCGCGCTCCTGGGCGACGATCTGGGACTCCAGCTCGGCGGCTCGAGCTTCTTCAGCAGCCGAGAGTGCCCCGGCCGGTCCAACGGGGGGACGTGACTGTGGTCTGGCCGGACTGCGCCTGTCGGCATGCCGCTGGCCGGGCCGGTTCGATCCGCGAGTGCGCTTGGCCATGTTGTCTGAGAGGCCTCCGTAGACTCAGTCGTAGGCGAACGCGGGGCAAACGTCCGCCGATGGGTTCCCTTCTGAAGCTTTCGCTCGCGTCGAGGATAACATCCTGCCCGCCCCAGCCGGGCCCGCCCCAGCCGGGCCCGCCATCACTCGACGGCGTCGCGACTTTGGGTCGCCAGCACCCATCCGCCGGGGGCTGGTAGACTCCGGGCGACCGAGCGGAGGTACGTGTGATCGACTTCTTTACCAGCAACGTGGCTGCCATCGTGTTGGTGGTGGCGGGCTTGTGCCTGCTTGCAATCGTGATGATGCAGTCGTTCCAGGTCAGCAAGCTCAATCAACGCATCAACCAGATAACCGGCGGGGTGGAGGGTGGTGACCTGGAGGAGATCCTCAGCCATCACCTCGAGACGGTTCATCAGGTCGGGCGCGATCTCGACGAACTCACGGCCAGGATAGCCATCCTCGAAAGCGCCTCGCGCCACCACTTCACGCGTCAGGGCCTGATTCGATTCAATCCTTTCCCCGACACCGGCGGCAACCAGAGCTTCGCTCTGGCTTTGCTGTCCGAATCGGACGACGGTTTTATCGTCAGCAGCCTGCATTCCCGGACGGGCACCCGGATCTACGCCAAGTCAGTGACCGGCGGGAAGGCCGACACCAACCTGTCGTCCGAGGAGCAGGAGGCTATAGACGACGCCAGGTCCAAGCGGCCGGCGCGCCCGGCGACACCGGCCCGCTCAGCTGCCGCGAGCCGCGCCGCGGCAGTCTCGGCCGCGCCGGCGGAGGCGCCTGCGTCACCCGCCCGATCGCGGGTCAGCCGGACTCCCGAGCCTCCGGCGCCGAAGCCGGCTCCGGCCGAGAGGGCAGATGCCGCTCTTCCGGTCGACGTGGCTCCAGTCATGGCGCCGGCGCCGTCGGATGTCGCGGTCCCGGCACGCGAGATGGCCCACCGTGCGGCCGGCGAGCGGGCGAAGGGCCAGGAGAAGGCCGTCAGCGCGGCCGCTCCCGTGGACGTCGCGCCCGTGGCAGACGAGCGCGTCGATCGCAAGCCGGGGGTGCCGCCAGCCGGCTCCGGGCAACACTAGGCGGTCGACCCAAGCCCGTGACACGTGAGATGTCACTGATCCCGGCCAGTCTCTCGGCATGACACCCCGGGGCCGTCGGGCGTCCACACGCGAGCCGGGCCCACTCGAACAGATACCGGTCTGGTGGTCGCCCCCTGAGTCGGACGAGCGAACCGCGGACGCTCCGAATGGAGTCGAATCCCTTCTGGCCGGGCTGAACGCGGAGCAACGGCGGGCCGTTTGCCACGGCGATGGCCCGTTGCTCGTCGTGGCCGGCGCCGGAACCGGCAAGACCCAGGTGATCACTCGCCGGATTGCCTGGCTGATCGCCACTCGCAGGGCTCGCCCGTCGGAGATCCTGGCCCTGACCTTCACGGACAAGGCCGCGGATGAGATGCAGACCCGGGTCGACCAGCTCGTTCCGTACGGCTACACGGACGCGGCCGTGTCCACCTTCCACGCCTTCGGCGATCGGCTCGTCCGCGAGTTCGCGCTCGAGCTGGGTCTGCCGACGGACTCACGCGTCCTGTCGCGGCCCGAGGTCGTGATCTTCCTGCGCGAGAGGCTCTTCGAATTCGAGCTGGACCTGTATCGGCCACTGGGGGATCCGACGCGGTTCCTCGGGGCACTCGCGGCCCTGTTCAGCCGCTGCAAGGACGAGGACGTCGCTCCCGGCGCGTACCTTGATTACGCCGCCGGACTGGCCTCGAGGGCGGTCGAGAGCCGCGTGGGCGAGGCAGGCGATCCGACCGGAGCCGATGCCGCGGCCGCTCTCGAGGAAGAGGCCCGCCGCCAGGGCGAGCTCGCCCGGGCATACGATCGCTATCAGACGCTGCTTCGCGAAGCCGGCCTGATCGATTTCGGCGACCAGGTGAGCCTCGGTTTGAAGCTGCTTCGTGAATCGGCCGCGGCCAGGGTCGAGCTCCAGGGCCGTTACCGGTACATCCTGGTAGACGAGTTCCAGGACACGAACAGGGCCCAGGCGGAGCTGGTGGAGCTGCTCGCCGCTCCCCACGGCAACGTGACCGTCGTGGGTGACGACGACCAATCGATCTACAAGTTTCGTGGCGCCGCGATCAGCAACATCCTGGAATTCAAGAGACGTCATCCGCGAGCCCGCCAGATCGTCCTGAGGCGCAACTACCGGTCGCGGAGTCCGATCCTCGATGCCAGCTACCGCCTGGTCAGGTTCAACGATCCGGACCGGCTGGAGTTCCGAAACGGGATAGACAAGCGGCTGGTCGCCGAGCGGCGCGGGGCTGAGCTGCCCGTCCGCCACCTTGTCTTCGCCACCGGATCGGAGGAGGCCGACCAGATCGCGCGGGAGATCGCGAGTCGCATCGCCGGCGGGGCGAGACCTCGCGACTTCGCGATCCTGGTCCGGACGAACGCCGACGCGGACCCGCTCCTGCGCAGCCTGAACCTCGTGGCGGTGCCGTGGCGTTTCTCGGGCAGCTCCGGGCTGTACGCGCGGCCCGAGATCCGGCTGCTGCTGGCGTTTCTGCGAGCCATCGCGGACCTTTCCGCCAGCGTCGACGTCTACGCCCTGGCCGCGTCGGACGTCTACGGCCTGGGCGGGCCGGACCTCACGGCGATCGTCAACAGCGCCCGACGTCGCAACCGGACGCTGTGGGAGGTCCTCGATGAGCTGACCCGCCAGCCCGGATTGCTGAGACTCGCCCCGGAGACGCGAGCCGCGCTGGAACGACTGGTCGCCGACCTCCGGCGCTTCACCGATCTCGCTCACGAGCGCCCCGCCGGAGAGGTGCTCTACCTGTTCCTGCGGGAGAGCGGCCTGCTGTCCGGGCTGGCCTCGACGGACTCGGTGGCCGCCGAGGAGGCGCTCCAGAACATCGCTCGCTTCTTCGACATCATCCGGTCCCAGGCCGACCTTCTGCCCGACGATCGTGTCGTCTTCGTGGCCCGGCACCTGCAGACGCTCATCGACGCCGGCGACGACCCGGCCACCGCGGAGGTGGATTCCGACGCCGATGCGGTCGCGGTGCTGACCGTGCACAAGGCCAAGGGCCTTGAATTCCCGGTCGTGTTCATGACGGGCCTGGTCGACGGCCGATTCCCGGCTCGGACGCGCCGCGATCAGCTGGCGCTCCCAACGGAGCTCGTCCACGAGACGCTACCGGAGGGCGACGCGCACCTCCAGGAGGAACGGCGGCTCTTCTACGTGGGCATGACGCGTGCCCGAGACGAGCTGGTACTCAGCCACGCCACCGACTACGGCGGGCGGCGAGCCCGGCGCGTCTCCCAGTTCGTGCTCGAGGCGCTCGATCTGCCGGCCTCGGCGGCGACGGGGGCAGTCGCCGACATCGCCGCCCACGCGCCGTTGGAGCGGCTGGCCGGGTTCGCACTGGCCGTGGGACCCGTCGAGCCCGGCCGCGAGCCGGTCGAGGGGCCGCTGTCACTGAGCTTCTACCAGGTCGACGACTACCTGACCTGCCCCCTCAAGTACAAGTACGTCCACGTTCTCCGGGTGCCGATCGCGCCCCACCACTCAATCGTGTACGGCTCGGCCCTGCACCAGGCCGTGCAGGAGTTCCATCGCCGCCAGGCACGCGGCTACCTCATGACCGAGGAGGAATTGCTCGAGGCCTTCGATCGGGCGTGGTCCAACGAGGGCTTCCTGACGCGCGAGCACGAGGAGGCGCGCCTGACCGCCGGGCGGGCCGCGCTGCGCCGGTTCCGCGAGGATCAGCTTCGGCCGGGAACCGTTGTGCCGGCCTACGTCGAGCGTGAGTTCAGCTTCAGCCTGGACGGCGACCGCATCCGCGGCCGCATGGATCGCGTCGACATCGAGCGGCTGCCCGAGAACGCGACGGAGGCTCGCGCGGCCGGGGGGGCGGGGCAACTCGCCGATGCAGTCGCGCCGGCCCTGCCCGGCCTCCATCCCGAGCGCGTCACGATCACCGACTACAAGTCGAGCGACGTCCGCGATCCGGTCCGCGCTCGTGAGCGGGCGCGCGAATCGCTGCAGCTCCAGATCTACGCCATGGCCTACCAGGCCGAGACGGGCCGGCTCCCGGACGCGCTGCAGCTCTGGTTCCTCGAGTCGGGGCTGGTAGGTCGGGTCGAGGTCGACGAGAAGCGGCTCGTCCGGGCCCGGGAGTCGATCCGTCGAGCGGCCGGGGGCATCCGCGCCCGCCGGTTCGAGGCCACGCCGGACTATCTCGCCTGCGGCTACTGCGCCTTCCGCGACATCTGCCCGGCGAGTGCGGCCAGATGATCGGCGGAGTCCGGGCGATCACCTTCGACTTCGGGAACACTCTCGTCCCTTTTCCGGCCGCACCCATGTCGATGGTCGTCTACCTGACGGCCGAAACGGCTGCCGGGCTGGTCGGCCGCCCGGCCGACGAGTTCGTGCGGGTCTGGGGCGAGGAACGCCTCCGCCAGTTTGCCGAAGACGTGCCCCAGGGCCGGGAGGCCGACATGGACGTTCGCGTCGTGCGAGTCATGGCCAGGCTCAGAGGCCGGTCCGCGCCCCGGGCCGGCGAGCGCTGGGACGATCCGGCCCTTCGAGCGTACGCCGGACCGGACGAGATCGACGCGATCCTCGAAGCCTACGCCGAGGCCTTCGTCCGCAACACGCCGGTGCCGCCCGAGATCGGTCCGATGCTCGAGAGGCTGGCCCGCCACTGCCGGTTGGCGGTCGTTTCGAATTGGCCGCTGGCGCTCTCCGTGGACCGCTTCCTGGAGTTCGCCGGGTGGCGGCGCCATCTGCAGGCCGTGGTCGTATCCCAGCGAGTGGGAGTCATCAAGCCCCGATCGGAGATCTTCGAAGCGGCGGCTCGGGAGCTCGGCCTCGTCTCGGGCCCGGCGATCCTCCACGTCGGCGACGACCTCGGAGCCGACGTGGTCGGAGCCCACGGCGTCGGCTGGAGGGCGGCATGGATCCGGGTCAAGCCGGAGGACTCGCCACTGCCGGTGGCGCCGCCGGCTCCCGAGGCGGAGCCCGATCTCACGATCGACTCCGTCCTGGACCTCGAGCGGGCGCTGGGACTGCCCTGAGGCGGCAACGGTTGAGTAGACTGACGGTGTGGGAGCGAAGGATCGGCTGGGTAACTGGTTCTTCATCGGAGCCGCCGTCGTCGCCTGGATGCTGGTCGCGCAGATCGTGACCACGACCTATCCGCGTGGCAGCGCGACCTCCGGGCTCGTCGGTGCCGGCATGATCGGACTGGCCTGCGGCCTGACCACCGTGCCGCTCTTCTGGCTCGTTCCGTTTGCGCGGCACCGCCGGATCGCCCTCCTGGGCGACTGGAGCCGGGCCATCCGGCGAGGGGCCTGGGTGGCGGTCGTCATCGCGCTGTTCGTTGCGCTTCGCATCCAGTCGGTCTTGAGCCTGCCGATCGCCGTGTTCGTCGTCGTGCTGGTTCTCATGGCCGAGATCACCCTCTCCATGGAACGCTAGTCGGCCACGCGCGGGTTTGCCGTGGCGGGACCGCCCGGTCGGCCGGGCCGGGCGTGGGTATCCGCGCGGCGTCGTTCGATGGCCGTTCGTGCGCCCCGGTGGGCGCGATGCATACGCGCTAGGCTGTACGAGATGGCACAACCCAAGCGCGATCCCAAGACGCAGGCCGCCCTGGCTCGGCTATACGACCTCGACCTCGCCGAGGATCCGGGCGACCTCGACCTGTACCTCGCCCTGGCGGCGCGGACCGGTGGGCCGATTCTGGAGATCGCGGCCGGGTCCGGCAGAGTGGCGGTGCCGCTTGCGGAGGCCGGCTACGAGGTCACCGCCGTGGACATCGACGCGGCGATGCTCGCCCGGGCGCGGAAGGCCATCGCGGACGCCGGGCCGGCCGTGGCGACCCACGTCGAGCTGATCCAGGCCGACCTGGTAGGACTCGATCTTCCGGGCGGCGCCAGGTACCGGCTGGCCATCCTGGCGCTGAACTCCATCCTGCTGCTCGACACCCGCGGAGGGCAGGTCGCCGCGCTGGAGGCCATGGCCCGACACCTGCTGCCCGGCGGGATCGCCGTCGTCGACGTATGGCTCCCCAGCGCCGACGAACTGGCCAGGTACGACGGCAGGATCGGCCTGGAGTACGTTCGGGACGACCCGGAGACCAGTTTGCTCGTGACCAAGACCGCGGCCGCGCAGCACGAGCCGGCCAGCGGCCGAGTCGTCCTGACCTCGTTCTATGAGGAGGGCGAGCAGGGTGGCGCGGTCAGCCGGTGGGTCCGGGAAGATCGCCTGCGGTTGCTGAACGCGGACGATCTGCGGGCCATGGCCGAGGCGGCAGGCCTCGATGTCGAGGTGGTCGCCGGCGGCTGCGACCTTGATCCGATTGAGCCCCAGGACGATCGGGCGATCCTTGTAGCGCGGAGGCGGGGGGAACCCGCCCCGCGAGCTTGATATAGTCGCTCTGTGGCGAACCCCATCTCCATCCGTTTGCTCGTCGCGGAAGACGTGCCGCAGGTCAGTCAGCACGTCCGCAATCTCCTGAGCGTCCAGTCCCAGGTTCAGTTGCTCGAAGTCCTGAGCGACGGCTCCAAGGTTGTCGAGGCGGCGAAGCAGCTGCGGCCGGATGCGGTCATGATCGATCTGCTGCTGCAGGGCAAGATGAAAGGTCCGCAGCTGATCGAGAAGCTCCGCGATTCAGGCCTCGACATCCCGGTCGTCGTGCTGACGGTACCCCAGCATCCCCTCACGCGCGACCCCAACCGCGGCATCGACGCCGTGCTCACCCTGCCGTTCAGCGGTTTCGAGCTCGTCAATACGCTCAGCCACGCTCTGCTGGATCGTCAGGCCCGCGTCTCCGGCGCCTGCCGCGTGGTCTCCCTCTTCTCGCCGAAGGGGGGCGTCGGGAAGACGACGATCGCGTTCAACCTGGCCGTCTCGCTGGCTCAGATGGGCGTGGCCACGGCCCTGATCGACGGCAGTCTCCAGTACGGCGACCTTCGAGCCCTGCTCAAGGTGCCGAGCGACGTGCCGTCGATCCTGGACCTGCCGACCGATCGGGTTCAGGAATCCGACATTCGCGACGTCATGTGGCGAGATCCGGCAGGCATCGACATCCTTCTGGCCCCGCCCCGGATAGAGATGGCAGAGATGGTCACCCCGCGCGACATCGAGAAGACGATCTCGCTGCTGCGTCGGCTCTACGAGGCCATCGTCATCGACACGCCCTCTTCTCTCTCCGAGGCGACCCTGGCTCTGCTCGATGGCTCCGATGTCGTGCTGTCGGTCGTCACCTACGACTCGACCACGATCCACAACACGATCGCCGTAGCCGAGGTCTTCTCTTCGATCGGCTACTCGGCCGAGAAGCAGCAGTACCTGGTCAACCGGTCCGACTCCAGCGGCGGCATAGGCCGGGACGAGTTGATCCGGGCGCTCGGGCGCCGGCTCGACTACGAAGTCGTATCGGATGGGCGCCTGGTCGTCGGCGCGAACAACGAGGGCATGCCCTTCGTGGTCTCGAGCCCGGATGCAGCGATCAGTCGAGACGTGCGACGAGTGGCCGAGGCAATCATGGGTCGCACCGCCGGCGCTTCGGTGAGACACTGAGGCCGTGTCCGATCCGCGTCCCATAGGCGTATTCGACTCGGGGGTGGGCGGCCTGACCGTGCTGCGGGAAATCCTGCGCCGGCTGCCGTTCGAGTCCACTGTGTATCTCGGGGACAACGCTCGCGCTCCGTACGGCACCCGCGACGACGATGAGGTCCGGCGCTTCAGCGTTCAGGCCCTCGACGCCCTGGTCCGGCGCGACGTGAAGGCGCTCGTCGTTGCCTGCAACACTTCGACGTCGGTCGCCCTCGGCGATTTCAGGCGGCGCTACGACCTGCCGGTCCTCGGCGTCGTTCGGCCCGGGGCAGCAGCCGCCGCCCTGGCCACGCGAAACCGGCGCGTCGGCGTGATAGCCACTCCGGCCACCGTTCGGTCGCGGGCGTACTTCAACGCGATCAAGGACGAGAACCCCGCCGTCGAGGTCTACGAGCACGCTACACCCAGCCTCGTGCCGCTCGTCGAAGCCGGCCGCTTGACCGGACCCGATGTCGAGACGGCCGTCAGGCGGGCCGTTGCGCCGCTCCTGGGCGAGCGCGATGGAGACGGCGACTTCATCTTCCCGCTGCCGCCCTCGGCGAGGATCGACACGCTGCTCCTCGGCTGCACTCACTACCCGCTCCTCGTGGGCGTCCTGCGCGACTGCGTCGGTGACGGCGTGGCCATCGTGGACTCGGCTACGGCGACGGCCTCGTCACTGGCCGAGCTGCTCTCCGTCAACGCCCTCGAAGCGCCCGGCACGACGCGCGGCACGGCCGCCGACGCGGGGATGGCCGGGCATGAGCCGCCGGACGAGGCCGTGCTGGCGCCGACTCACCGCCAGCTGACCACGGGCGACGTGGGGGCCTTTCGATCGGTGGCCGAGAGGATGTTCGGCGAGGACTTCCCGGAGATCGGTGCAATCGATCTCGAGGCCGGCTCGGCGTGAACGAGGACCCTTCGACGGCGGATCGGGCCGGTCGCGGGCAGCCGCCTCGACGTGCCCGTCCCGGCTGGCGCCGCGACGCCTTCATGCAGGCCGGCTTCCTGGTCGGGGCAGTCGTGGGGGCCGCCGTTACCGTCCTGGGTCGACATGCCGAGAGCGCCGCAAGGCGCGGGCTGATCGATTGGAAGGCGGTCGAGCGGCAGGCCTCGGATCGCGTCCGGAAGGCCCCCGGCACGCTCGATCCGCACGAACTCCAGGGCGCCGCGCCGGTCTATGCCGCCGCCATGGCCGAGATCGTGCCGGCCTTGAGCCGGGCCCTCCACGCGGAACTGCCCGGCGTGGTGGAGAGGAGCGGCGTCGTGGACCGCGAGACCTGGGTCCACGCCAACGTAGCGACCTTCGCGGCTCTCATGAGCAAGGTCGAAGCGGAACTCGTCGAGCAGGTGCTTCCGCCCGGGTCGGGGCTGATCAGGTCCGGCATGGCGATAGCCAACCGAATGGTGACGACCCGCCAGTTCGGCTTTCTGCTGAGCTTCCTGGGCCAGCGCGTGTTGGGCCAGTACGACCTCGCTCTCCTGTCGGCCGAATCGGCCCCCGGCCGGCTCCTCTTCGTCGACGAGAACATCCGGCGGACGGCGGCAGCCCTGGACGTGCCGCTCAATCCGTTCCGGACCTGGATCGCGTTGCACGAGACGACCCACGCCTTCGAATTCGAGGCCCATCCGTGGCTTCGGCCCTTCCTGGCCTCTCGACTCGAGCGCCAGATGCAGTCGCTCTCCATCGACGTCTCCACCCTGAATCGCGATGCCCTGGGCAGGTTGGGTCGGGCGCTGCATGGCGCCGGCACAGGCGACAACTGGATGGAGGGCCTGATGACGCCCGACCAGCGCCGCGAGTTTCGCGAGATCCAGGCCGTGATGAGCCTGCTGGAGGGTTTCGGAGACTACATCATGGACGAAGTCGGGCGCGACCTGGTCCCGGACGTGGAGGTCATCAGCGCCCGCTTCCATGAGCGGAGGGGTCAGCGGACCGGCTTCGAGCGCGCCATGATGAGACTGACCGGAATGGACCTCAAGATGGAGCAGTATCGCAAGGGCGAGGAGTTCGTGGCCGCGATCGCCAGGGCCCGCGGAGCCGAGGCGCTGCACGCCCTGTGGTCCGGCCCCGAGGCGCTGCCGTCACCGCAGGAGATAGATCAACCGTCGAGTTGGCTGGCACGGGTGCTGCCCAGGCCTTGATCGGAGCCGTCTAGCACGGGGGACGCACGTTTGACTGGAAGCCGCGAAATCGTAGGACCGGGACATGGGCCGGGCGGCTCACCTCTGGCGATCGCCATCAGTCCAGTCCTGACCGGCCGTGATGCCTTCGGGTCGATGCGCGAGAAGATCCTCGCGGTCGCCCCGGGAACCAGGCTGGTCCCGGTGAGCGCTGACGGCCTCGCCGACGAGCCACTGGACGAGGTAGAGGTCCTGTTGCGCGGCTGGTCCCTGGGTGGCGACCCGCTCGACCGACTGGTCGGAAGGGCGCCGAGGCTGCGCTGGATTCATTCCGTTTCGGTCGGCGTGGAGTCCGTCCTCACGCCCTGCATCCGGCTCCGCGGCCTGACCGTGACTAACGGCCGCGACGTCTTCAACAAGCCGATCGCCGAATACGTCATGACGATGATCCTGGCGGTGTGCCGCGGTTTGCCCCAACTCATCGAGCTGCAGCGGGAGCGAACCTGGCAGCCGATCGAGGCCCGGGAGCTCGGCCGGACTACCGTCGGCCTCGTCGGCCTGGGCGGGATCGGCTGCGAGGTGGCGAAGCTGGCCCGGCCGTTCGGTCCGCGTATCGTGGCCGTCCGGCGACGCCCGAATGCCGAGCCGGTCGACGGCGTCGAGGTGCTGGGCGGCCTGGAGGCACTGCCTCGGCTCCTCTCAGTCTCGGACTTCGTCGTGCTGGCTCTGCCGCTCACCGTCCAGACCGAAGCCCTTATCGACGACACTACGCTGGCCGCCGTGAAACCCGGAGCCTGGGTCGTCAACGTCGCCCGCGGCGGCCTCGTGGACGAGCTGGCGATGCTGCGGGCCTTGCGATCGGGACCGCTTGGCGGCGCCGTCCTCGACGCCTTCCGCGAAGAGCCGCTGCCCGACACGTCGCCGTTCTACCGGCTCTCCAACTGCATCGTCACGCCGCACACGAGCTGGTCCAGCGCCGCGGTCCTCGACAGAACGTTCGAGGTCTTCTGCGAAAACCTGCGCCGCTACCGGGCGGGCGAACCGCTCAAGCACGTAGTCGATCTGGAGGCGGGCTACTAGGACGGTCGCCGGCCCGGTCGATCCGGCGTTCCGGCCGCTGGATCCGGAGTTGCGCTGCCGATCGATCCGGGCACGGCGACACTCCGGTAGCATGTGCACGGCGCGACTGCGTCATGCGGAGGAGGCTACCGGCACATGCAGATCGCCATCGTCGGGCTTGCCGGCTCGGGGAAGACCACGGTCTTCAACACTCTGACGCGCGGCCATGCCCAGACCGGCGGCTACGGCGGCATGGAAGTGCACGTCGGAACCGTCAAGGTCCCCGACGACCGGCTCAACGTGCTGGCCGAGATCTTCAAGCCCAGGAAGATCGTCCACGCCGACGTCACCTACTTCGACCTCCCGGCCCCGCCGGCCTCGACCGAAGGCCGGGTCGGAACCGAAGAACTGCCGGCCGACCAGCTGGCTCGCCTGCGCGAGGCCGACGCACTGCTGCACGTCGTGCGGGCCTTCGAGGACGCGGCCGTACCACATCCGGACGGCTCCGTCGACGCCTGGCGGGATCTGGAGCGGCTGGACCTGGAATTCACGCTGGCCGACCTGTCAGTCATGGAGAAGCGCATCGACCGACTGAAGGCGGCCGGCCACCACGGCACCGCGGCCGAGCGAGATGCCAACGACCGGGAGCTCGAACTGCTCGAGCGGCTCCATCGGCCGCTGACGGACGGCAAGCCGCTGCGCGGCGAGACACTTCTGCCGGAGGAGGAGAAGTCGATCCGCGGCTTCCGCTTCCTCACTCAGAAGCCGGTCCTCGTCCTGCTCAACGTCGGCGAGGCCGACCTGCCGCGAGAGGCGGAGATCGTGGCCGGCTTCGCGGCTCGCTACAAGCAGCCCAAGGCGCTGGTCGATCCCCTTTCGGCCAAGATCGAGATGGAGCTGGGCGAGCTGGAACCCGATGAGGCGGCCGTCTTCATGGACGAGCTGGGCCTGGCGGAGTCGAGCCTGGATCGAGTGATCCGGCTCAGCTACCGGCTGCTGGGCCTGATCTCATTCCTGACGGCCGGGCCCGACGAGGTCAGAGCCTGGCCGATCGCCGACGGCTCATCGGCCGTCGATGCGGCCGGCGCGATCCACACCGACCTCGCCCACGGCTTCATCCGGGCGGAGGTGGTGCCGTACCACGACCTGGTCGAGTTGAAGTCGATGGCGGAGGCGCGCAAGCATGGCAAACTGCGCTCCGAGGGGAAGACCTACACGGTCAAAGACGGAGACGTCATCGAGATCCTCTTCAGCAAGTAGCGGTAGCGGGCAAGGACCGGGGTCGCCCAGGGCCGCGGCGACGGTTCCTTGCTCTGAGTCCTTGCCCGGAGCCGGCGGCCAGACCCGCGCCCCGACCTGCGCCCGGAGCCGGCGGCCAGACCCGCGCCCCGACCTGCGCCCGGAGCCGGCGGCCAGCCCCGCGCCCCGACCTGCGCCCGGAGCCGGCGGCCAGCCCCGCGCCCGTGCCTGCGCCCGGAGCCGGCTCCGATCCCGGCGCGCGAGTCCCGCCCAAAGTTGCGTATTACTACTAGGAGTCGTGGTAAGTCGAACCGCGCGTCGGCATGGCCGCGGATCTCCTTTCTTGTGGCCTTCGGGCCCGGCCCGCTGAGCGTGAATCCAGCGCACATCGACGAGTGCCGGCGCGTGGAGGCCCGGCGCCGTCGCATAGCAATACCGGGATTGGTATTACGCGAGAATGGGCCCACGGCCCGCCTCGGGCGCTCATCGGTCGCCCGCGTAGCGCGCCGACGCGGCCCGCCCCGACACCGGCCCGCACTCTGCCGTCGGCCCGGCCCGCCTCGCCTCAGTTGATGTGCGTGTCGCCGCCCGGGAAGTCGACGAAGAGGCCGCGATAGTCGGGCCCGTCCTCGTCGTCCTCGTCGTCCGAGTCGATGCTGGCCAGGTAGTTGTCGTCCTCGATCTTGGAGACGTTGACCGACGCGCTAAGGCAATCGTCGGAGATCGGGATGAACTCGTAGTCGCGCTCGAGTTCCTCCGCGATGGCCTCGATGAGGGTGTCCTGGTCGAAGGAATCCTGGATCCTGTGCCTGATCTCCTGGACCAGCTCGAAAAAGGAGTCGGCGTCCATTTCCTCCTCGCGGACGAGGAGCACGTCGGCGAAGATGTCGTCGTCGCCTTCGCGAAGTTCGTAAAAGAACACGGCAAGACTCCAGGAGGTAATTGCTCTGGAAACTCGGGGAGTATACGCCTCACCCTCTCCCGGGAAGCCCGCCCGGCATGACCTCCTGGTCGTCGGAGCAGCCTCGCGAGATCTGACCGAGGACGACCCGCGAGGCTGGCGCCTCGGCGGGGCGGGCACCTACTGCGCGCTCACGGCCGCGCGCCTTGGCCTGCGCGTCTGCTGCCTGCTCGGCGTCGACGGTCGCGCAGCCGCGGCCGACGAACTCCTGCTGCTCGAAGCCGCCGGCGTCGAGCTGCGGCGTGTCGCGCTCAATCACGGGCCGGTCTTCGAGAATCTCGAGGCAGGCGGTCACAGATGGCAACGCTGGTTCTCAAGCAGCGATGGTATCCCGGTGGCGGCTCTGCCGGAGGAGTGGGAGGGGGCCCGGGCGCGCCTCATCGTTCCGGTGGCCGGCGAAGTCGGTGAAGACTGGGCGGCGCGCGATCCGGAAGGCGGCGCCGGCCCGGGCACGTTCGTAGGCATCGGCTGGCAGGGGATGCTGCGCGAGTTCGACTCCGACGGTCGGGTGTTGAGGGCCGACCCTCATCCCTCGGCGCTGCTGGGTGCCGCGAGCCTCGTCGTCGCGAGCCTGGACGACCTGGGGTGCGCGGTGGCGCTCGAGGGTCTTCAGGCCATGGCACCGCGTGCGACCATCGTGCTCACCGCCGGGCAGGGCGGGGGAGTGGCCTTTGGCAACGGCGCCGTGCGGCGCTACGCGGCCCTCCCCGCGGCGCGAACGGTTGATGCCACAGGGGCTGGCGATGTCTTCCTGGCCGCATTGACCGTCGCGTGGCTCTTGAGCGGGCAGCTGGCCACAGCCGGCACGCTGCGCTTCGCCGCGGCTGCCGCTTCCTGCTCGGTGGAGGGTCCGGGACTCGCGGGCATTCCGACGAAGGCCCAGGTCGCCGCGCGGCTGCGCCATGCGGCTTCGCCTCAGGGAGATGCCTGAGCCCATCGCGTCAGGATCGCGGGTCATGGCCGTGGTGAAGGACCGGCGCCCCTCAACTCATGCGGGCCTGCGCTCCAGGCGGCGGGCCAGCCTGGCGCGGCGTCGGGCAAGGTCCGCTTCGAGGGCGCGGCGCTGCATGGCGTTGCCGTGGCCCCGGCTGCGGTACAGGGCCAACAAGGCCTGGTCCGTCGCTGCCCAGGCTCCCTCCGGGTCGTGCTCGCGGTGCTCGCGCTCCTTGGCCAGCTCTATCCAGCCCAGGCCGGCGAGCGGTCCCGGAGCGGTCACGAGGCGGCTCCAGGCCACGCCGGCCTCGGCCAAACGGCCGCAGCGGCGCAGCAGCCTGGCGAGCTCGACCGTGGCCAGCGCGACCTCCGGGTCGCCGCCGTCGATCGGCCCGGCGGCGATCTCGAGGCAGGCGACCGCCTCGTCGATGCGGCCCTCGTGACGGAAGAGGCGGGCCAGCCGCATGAGGTCCCCGGGCGGCGCCCAGCGCCGGACTTCACCCTCGCCGTAGCCTCGCTCGAGGTGGGCGAGGATGCGCCCGAGCGTGACCACGTCCTCGGCGTTGTGGCGGGCCACGACCAGGATCGGCCCGGCCGGCCCGCCGCGCAGGAACGAGTGGTAGATGGCCGGTATCTCCCACGAGGGAATGTCGGGCGCGCGGTGACGGCGGAGGAGGTGCCTCTCCACGGTCTGGAGGCGCGCGTCGGGCAGGCGATGGCGGAAGAGCCGGCGCACGACGAGCAGCAGATCCAGGTGGCCGTCGAGCGCCGGCGGCACGCGGCGTCCCATCCGGAATCGGGTTTCGAGGAGCGGCCAGTCGAAGGTCCGGCCGTTGTACGTTACGAGGCAGGCGTCGGGAGACGTCTCGGCCGAGAGAGCGTCAAGGAGGGCTCCTTCCTCCGAGTGGTCTGGCATGAGCAGCTGGACGAGTCGGAGCCGGTCTCCCTGCCACCAGCCTATGCCGATCAGGAAGGCTACGGTTCCGGCGGCCGACCCGAGTCCCGTCGTCTCCGTGTCCAGGCAGAGGAGGGGAGTGGTCGGCGCGGGCATCCCCGGAAGCGCCGCGAGCCGCTCGCGATCGATGGGCAGGTAGACCGGCCGAAGCTCCCGCCGGACGTACCAGCCGTTCGGCGTTTCGATCGCGTCTCCTGAGATAGCCGAAGCCAGGCGCTCGGCCAGCGACGCGGCGTCAACGGGGCCCGCGTCTCGCCAGACCGGCTGGGGAGGGCCGTATCCCCCGCCCGCGGCCACCACGGCAGCGATCGCGCTCGGGATCTCCCGGTCCGCCTCGCCCGACCGATCGGATCGGTCGAGGGCCGAACGCTGCCGGCGCAGGCCCTCCAGGTGGCGCTGGAGCCTCGTGCCGTCGACCGTCATGCCGCCTCTCCGGGGGCCACTCGTCCCGACGCGGCACGCGGCGTCGGCTCTGCCACCAGCGACCGCAGCAGCCTGAGCGCGAGCGCCTTTGCGTCGACGTCGGGCTCCAGCCTGGGGCCCGTGCAGGCCGGGCAGCCGCTCTCGCAACCGCACCCGGCCAGCAGGTCGGCCGCCCCGGCGACCAGCTCGTCGTGGCGGTCGAAGAGCCGTTCCGAGAGCCCGACGCCTCCCGGCACGCATTCATACAGGTATACGGTCGGCGACTGGTTGTGCGGCGACCTGACCTGGCTTACCAGGCCGAGATCGCGTGGGTCCACCATCAGCAGGACGGCCGCGACGGCCTGGATCACCCGCCCGACGCCGAGCAACGCGACGTCCAGATCGGCTCGGCGCCAGCCATCGGCGGCGGACCCGAGCATCAGCCAGTAGGCCGTGGTCTGGAGCTCCAGCTCCGGGAGGTGGACCGGCCCCCAGCCCAGGTTCTCGTCGGTTCCGAACTTGAGCTTCTTGAACATGCTTACCAGGCTCGACACCATGACCTCGCCGTGAGCGCGGCCGCCGCCGGTCGCGGCCGCCGTGGCGAAGGTCTCGAGCGGCTTGAGCGTCACCGCCCGATCGGCGTAGGTGTAGTGATCGACGTCGACGCGGCGGACGTAGGCCTTGCGTTCGTCCCAATCCAGTCTGTCGACGTGGAACTGGACCGACTCGTGCATGTAGATCGCATCCTCGTGCACGAGGGTCTGGGCCGCGAAGATGTCGATCTCGCCGATCACCCGGGGCCGGTCCGGCGTCGTGTCGATGATGACCACGTTCTCCTCGGCGGCCGCCCGCAGAGAAACCGACGAAGCGGGGAAGTTCTCGTTCGACCAGTACCACCTGTCGTCGGCGGCGCGGCGCACGAGGCCCTCCTCGGCCAGGAAGGCCAGCAGCGGCTCGGCTTCGCCCGGTCCGAACCGCTCGCCCGGCGCGAACGGCAGCTCGAAGCAGGCCGCCTTGAGGTGGCCGAGCAACACGTGCAGGTTGTCGGGGTCGAGACGGGCCTCCTCGGGCGGAGAGGAGAGCAGGAACTCCGGGTGCTCGACGACGTAGCGGTCGACCGGGCCGCCCCCGGCGATGAGCACCGAGACGCTCCTGCCCTGGCGCCGACCGGCGCGGCCCATCTGCTGCCAGGTCGCGGCGATGGAGCCCGGGTAGCCGGCCAGGATGGAGACGTCCAGCTGGCCGACGTCCACGCCGAGCTCGAGGGCGTTCGTGCTTACGACGCCGAGCAGATCGCCGTCGCGCAGCCCACGCTCAACCGCCCGCCGCTCGGTGGGCAGGTAGCCGCCGCGGTAGCCGCGGACGCGGGTTCGCGGCCCATCGCCGAGGCGCAGCGCCTCCCGCAGGTTCGACAGCATCAGCTCCACGCCGACGCGGGAGCGGCCGAAAACGAGCGTCTGGCGGCCGGCCCGAAGGAACGGCAGCGCCCAGCGGGTCGCCAGCGCGTGAGCCGAACCGCGTGCCCCGGTCGCGGGATCCAGGAGCGGCGGCTGAACCAGGACGATGTCGCGTTCGCCCGACGGGGCGCCGTTCCTGTCGACGACTCGCGCCGGGCGGCCGGTGAGGAGTTCGGCCAGCTCGCCGGGATTCCCGATCGTGGCCGAGCAGCACACGATGACCGGGTGAGATCCGTAATGGGCGCAGATCCGGAGAAGCCGCCTGAGCACGTTGGCGACGTGGCCGCCGAAAAGGCCGCGGTACGTGTGCAACTCGTCGATGACGATGATCCGGAGCTGCTCGAATAGCTGGAACCACTTCGTGTGGTGCGGCAGGATCGCGGCGTGGAGCATGTCGGGGTTGGTCACCACGACCTGGCCCCCCGACCGGATCACGGAACGGATGGGGTTGGGAGTGTCTCCGTCGTAGGTGGAGGCGTTGATGTGCAGCCCGGCCGCCCGGCTCAACTCGCCGAGCTCGGCAACCTGGTCCTGGCCCAGGGCCTTTGTGGGGAAGAGGTAGAGCGCCCGGGCCGTCGGATCACCGGCCAGGGCCTGCAGGGTCGGCACGAGGTAGCAGAGCGATTTGCCCGAGGCAGTCGGGGTGACCACGACCACGTCCTCGCCGGCCCGGACCGCCTCGACCGCCTCGGCCTGGTGGCGATAGAAAGCCGTGACGCCGCGGCTCTCGAGACCCGCACGAAGGCCCGGATCAAGCCACTCCGGCAGCGGCACGAAATCTGCCGGCCGGGCCGGCAGATGGGCGTGGTGCAGAACACCGCTCGAGATCGACGGCTCGGCCAGCAGGTGGTCCAGGACGGCCTCAACGCCGGCCGGCTCGTAGTACCTCATCCCGCACCTCAAACAGAACGTCCGTACGAAATGCCGGCCCAGTGTACCAGGGTGCGCAAGCGTGGACGCATGTTGACACGTCAGCTGCCGAAAGCTACGATCCGCCAATGGTCGGACGTGAAGCGGATGTGGGTCCGGAGAACCTGTCGGCGCCGACATCCTCCGTCCCGGGACCCGTCATCCCGATAACGAAGCGCCGGCTGGCGCTGCTCGTGGGTGGCCTCGTGGCGCTCTGGCTCGTCGGGGTCTTCGCCCATCAGGTCGGGGAGGCGGCCTCGGCGGCCAGCCAGGCCGACCAGATGCGGGCCAAGAACGAAGCCGTCGCGCGGGACGTCGCCTCGCTCGCGCAGGAGCTCAAGCTGATCCAGGAGCCGGCCTTCGTCTCCGAGATGGCCCGCGGGTATCTGCTCGGATCGCCCGGGGAGATCCCATTCACGTTAGGCCCCAGCGCGCCGCCCCTGCCGGCGAATGCGCCCGGCTCGGTAGGGATCAAGCCGGCGGCCCCGGTTCAGAACGCCAGCCCGCTCGAGTCGTGGCTGCAGGCCCTGTTCGGGCCGCCATCGTAGCCGTCCGGCGCGCTAGGCTTCAGCCATGAACACCTCCAGTGCTGCCGGCCGTCGTCCTCTAAAGGTTGGCGTCCAGCTCCCCGAGATCGAGCGGCCCGTCCGCTGGCCCGAGCTCGCCGCGATGATCCGGACCGCCGAGGAGGTGGGCTTCGACTCGATCTGGGCTGGCGACCACTTCCTTTACCACATGCCGGACGGCATGGCCGAGGCTCCATGGGACGCATGGTCGCTCCTCGCGGCGGCCGCGGCGATCACCTCGCGGGTGTCGCTCGGCCCGCTCGTCACGCCCGTCGGCTTCTACAATCCCGCGGTTCTCGCCAAGAAGGCGGCCACGGTCGACGAGATCTCCGGCGGGCGGCTGGTTCTGGGGCTCGGAGCCGGTTGGAACGAGGCCGAGTTCCGTGGCTACGGCGTGCCGTACGACCACCGAATCTCCCGCTTCGAGGAGGCCTTCACGATCATCCGGACGCTTCTGCAGGAAGGCGAGATCGACTTCGAAGGGCAGTACTTCAGGGCTCGCGACTGCCAGCTCGTGCCTCAGTCGCGCCCCGGAGGGCCGCCGATTCTGATCGGCTCGGTAGGCGAACGAATGCTCAACATCACGCTGCCGTACGTGCAGGCCTGGAATGTCTGGCACACGGATACTGGCAACAGCCCGGCGGGGGTTCCGCCGCTCAATCTCCGGGTTGCGGCGGCCTGCGCGAAGGTGGGACGCGATCCGGCCACCGTCGACGCCACGGTCGCGGTTCTCGTGCGCGCGCCGGGCGGAGTCGGGCGCCATCAGGGCGACTACAGCACGGTCGCGCCCGAGAACCCGCTCCAGGGCTCGCCGGAGGTGATCGCCGATGAGCTGCGCGCCTACGCCCGAGCGGGCATCAAAGAGGTCCAGCTCGTTATCGATCCGATCACGGCCGCATCCATCGAGTCTCTCTCGCCGGTGCTGGAGATCCTGGACCGAGGCTGATCTTCCGGGCCGGGACGGAGAGAGCGGCGGGCGGATGGCCGCCTCGCCGCTCTCCCTGAGCTACCGGACCGAATGGCCGCTATGGAGTGGCGCCGGTCCAGCTACCACGGCCGCTGCACAGATCGAAACCGACCAGGCAAGAGGCTCCGTTCTTGCCGCTGGTGATGTCGCGGAAGGTGATCGCGGAGCCGTAGACGTAGGCGGAGTTCACGACCACGCCCGCGTCGGCCGACCGGGCCGCCCACATGGGCGACGACGCGCTGGTGCCGCCGACGATCCACCAGCCGGACCGGCCGCTGTAGCGCTGGCTGTCGTAGACGGAGACGCCCGAGTTCGGGTCGGCGTCAAGCGAGACGTCCGGTGTGGCGCGCTTGCCGGCGCAGTTGACCTGGGCATAGCCGCTGAAGGCCGACTGAGCGGGCGTCGCAGTCTCGTAGGCGCTGCAGCCACCCCCGCCGTCGGCCCAGCCTGTTTCGGACGTAAAGGCGCCGCTCGCGTTGAAGTGCAGCGTCGTGCCGCCGACCGAGATGACGTTCGGGGAGGACGACGGCCACTCGGCCGGGAGCCCGCTGTCACCGGCCGAGACGAAGAAGCTCACGCCCGTGTGAACGAAGTTGCCGTCGAGGCTGGTCTCACTCCTGGACTCGCTGGCGCCCCAGCTGTTGGAAACGTACTGGGCATTCGCGGCGGCGTAGTTCTCGGCGACCATCAGGTTGGTCGTGCTGGCCGATGAGGCCTCGACGAGCAGGATGTGGGCCGCGGGCGCGACCGCGTGGGCCCACTGGACGTCCAGGCTGATCTCGAGCGCCCAGCCGGAGTTGGCCTTCGGGTACTTGGTCGACCCCGTCTGGCTGACCTTCTTGAAGCAGCCGTTGGCCGTCGTGCAGGCGGGCAGTCCGAACTGCGTGCTGAAGACCGCGAGATCGCTCTCGGCGGTGGGGTCGTCGTAGGCGTCCACGAGGGCGATCGCTTGGCCCGCCCCGGCGGTTGCGCTGGTCGAGAAACCATATACGGACTTGATGGTGGCCGGAGAGAGCCCCGACGGGCCGGTGGAGGCCTGTGGCCGGACGCGGAACATCGGCTGGGCCAGGCCGCCGGCGGATGCGGCCGACGCGGAGGCCGGCATGGCCGCCAGCAATAGGCAAGCCGACACGATGGCGAGTAAGCGTTTCATCTCTCCACTCCCCGTACGGTTATGGCGCATATTCGCCTGAATATATGATTAGCACACTGTACGCACAAGCCTGCGTGAAAAGCGTGGACGGCGAGACGGCCGGTGTGCCAGTGCGTGGGCCCACCGGTGCGGCCCGCCGGCCCCTTCGCCCGTGCTTGGCCCCGTCCAGATCCATCCGCTACACTACGCCGCGCTACGGCGGAGTAGCTCAGTGGTAGAGCAGGGGACTCATAAGCCCTTGGTCACAGGTTCAAATCCTGTCTCCGCTACCATCGATCGTCGCAACGGCCCGGGCGGCGCTCGGGCCGTCTCGTTGACGCCGGCGCCGGCGCCGTGGGGCAACGTGACACGCCACGCCTGGTCCTCGTGCAGCGCGTCGGGCCGCTGGATGGGACGTTCTTGCCCGGCCCTGAATTCAGCCGAACGCAAGCCTCCGTCCGGCAGTCTTTGACTATGACTGGTCTATCACCCGTTCCGCGGCTTGCCACCGGCAGGCTTCGGACTCTGAGCCGGGGCGCCCCTCACGCTGGTCGTGAGGTCCTCGGGCGTATACTGCGGCGGCCGATCGGCCTCGATCCGACCGCCAGACCCGGAGGATCCGTTTCACCTTGAACACGCGTTTTTTGCGCAACGGGCTCGTGATGCTCGTTCTCGTTGCCGCCACAGCCGCGCTTCTCTACGCGCTGATCCAGCCGTCTCAGCCCACTTCGAAGAGCTACTCGGATTTCTGGAAGGACATGTCGAGCGGCAACGTCACGACGATCGTTCGCCAGGGCGACACGCTGACGGTGACCGACGCCGGTGGCACCCAGTACACCGTTCAGGATGATGCGCCTGCGAATGGCGATTGGGCCATCTTCCAGACCTGGAGCGTCCCCAACCTGAAGTCGATCAGCTACACGATCAACCCGCCGCCCGATACGGGCTGGATCGTCCTGCTGATAAGCACGGTCGTCCCGGTCGCTCTGGTCGTCCTGTTGATCTTCTTCTTCATGCGCCAGGCCCAGGGAACAAACAACCAGGCCATGAGCTTCGGCAAGAGCCGGGCCCGAATGTTCCTGGGCAACAAGACCGTCGTGACTTTCGCAGACGTGGCAGGCGTCGATGAGGCCAAAACAGACCTGCAGGAGGTCGTCGAGTTCCTCAAGTACCCGGAGAAGTTCAACTCGCTTGGTGCTCGGATACCGCGCGGCGTGCTGCTCGTCGGGCCTCCCGGAACGGGCAAGACGCTGCTCGCCCGAGCCGTTGCCGGTGAGGCGGGCGTTCCCTTCTTCTCCATCTCGGGGTCCGAATTCGTCGAGATGTTCGTAGGCGTGGGCGCGAGCCGCGTTCGCGATCTCTTCGACCAGGCCAAGCGCAACTCGCCGTGCATCGTCTTCGTGGACGAGATCGACGCGGTCGGGCGCCAGCGGGGCGCCGGGCTGGGTGGCTCGCACGACGAGCGCGAGCAGACCCTGAACCAGATCCTGGTCGAGATGGACGGCTTCGACACGAACACGAACGTCATCGTCGTGGCCGCCACGAACCGGCCGGACGTCCTCGACCCGGCCCTTCTGCGGCCCGGTCGTTTCGACCGCCAGGTCATCCTGGACCGGCCGGACCTGCGCGGTCGCATGGCCATCCTGAAGGTCCACACCAAGGGCAAGCCGCTCGACAAGACCGTGGACGCCGAGAACCTGGCCCGCCAGTCGGCCGGTTTCTCCGGCGCGGACATCGCCAACCTCGTCAACGAGGCCGCCATCCTGGCCGCGCGGCGCAACCGCAAGGTCATCGGCCAGGCCGAGTTCAATGAGGCTCTCGAACGAATCGTGGCCGGACCGGAGCGCAAGAGCCGGATCATCTCTGACGCGGAGAAGCGCATCATCGCCATCCACGAGGGCGGCCACGCCGTCGTCCAGCGGATCCTGCCGAAGTGCGATCCCGTCAACAAGGTCACGATCATCAGCCGTGGCATGGCCCTCGGCTACACCATGGCCCTGCCCATGGAAGACCGTTACCTGCAGTCCAAGACGGAGTTCGAGGACAAGATCGCCGGCCTGCTCGGCGGCAACGCGGCGGAGCGCCTCATATTCGGAGACACCACGACCGGCGCCTCCAACGACATCGAGAAGGCGACCGACCTGGCTCGCCGGATGGTCACGGAGTGGGGCATGAGCGACAAGCTCGGCCCGCTCGCCTTCGGCAAGAGAGACGAGATGATCTTCCTCGGCCGGGAGATCGGCGAGCAGCGCAACTACTCGGACGACGTCGCGAAGATGATCGACGAGGAAGTCCGCGCCTTCGTCGAGCACGGCTACGCCCGCGCCACCCAGGTGCTCACGGAGTACAAGGGCAAGCTGATGGCCCTGGCCGACAAGCTCATCGCCGAGGAGACGGTTGAGGCCGAGGAGTTCGAGAAGCTATTCGACGATCTGCCGCCGAAGGAGAACATGCACGGCATCGTCCTGGTGATGCCGGGCTTCCCGGGCTTTCCCGCCTCCGGCACGCCGACCCCACCGGCGGCGAGTCCACCGGCCGCCACGCCGAGCCCGGAACCCAGCCCGTCCTAGAAGGTTCTCCACCGACTCAGACCGGGCGGCAAATTGCCGCCCGGTATTTCGATGCCTGCCATGGGCGTCCGGGCGCGCCGCGGTCGTATCGCTACAATCGCGAGCGAGAAGCCGTAGGAGGAGAACCCTTTGCCGGACCTGGAGGTCACCCGAGCTGACGACGCAGCCCTGGACCGGTTCCTCGACGAGACGAGTGAGGCTCGCCTCGAGTCGTACAAGGCCCTGCTTCGCATTCCGAGCATCTCCGGCATTCCCGCCCACGCCGCGGACTGCCGTGCCGCCGCCGAGTTCGTGGCCTCGGACATGCGAACGATCGGCATGGAGAACGTCGACGTTTCCGAGACGGCCGGCCATCCGGTCGTCTACGCCGACTGGCTCCACGCCGCAGGAAAGCCCACCGTCCTCGTCTATTGCCACTACGACGTCCAGCCGGTCGATCCTCTCGACCTGTGGGAGTCGCCGCCCTTCGTGCCGGTCGTCAAGGACGGGCAGATGCTGGCTCGCGGCGCCTCCGACTGCAAGTGCCACATCAGCATGCACGCGCGGGCAATCGAGGCCCTGATGAAGACGCGCGGCGCCCTGCCCGTCAACCTCAAGGTCGTGATCGAAGGCGAGGAGGAGTCGAGCTCGATTCACCTCGATGCCTGGCTCGAGGCCAACAAGGACCGGCTGACCGCGGACTTCGCCGTGATCTCGGACACCGGTTTCTTCGAGGGCAACCTTCCCGCCATAACCGTCGGCCTGAGAGGCATCGTCTTCATCCAGCTCGACGTCACGGGCAGCAACATCGATCTGCATTCCGGCGGCTACGGCGGAGCGGTGGACAACCCCATCAACGCACTCTGCCAGATCGTCGCGGCTCTCAAAGGGCCGGACGGCCGTGTCCTCGTTCCTGGCTTCTACGACGACGTGGCCGAGCTGACGGCACACGATCGCGAAGCGCTGGCCAGGCTGCCCTTCAACGAAAAGGAGTACCAGGAGTCGATCGGCGTCCCCGCCCTGCACGGCGAGCCCGGCTACACCACGCTCGAGCGCCTCGGCGCCCGACCCACACTCGACGCATGCGGCATCTGGGGCGGCTTCGAGGGCGAGGGTCCAAAGACGATCATCCCGGCCCACGCCCACGCGAAGATCAGCTGCCGCCTGGTCGCCAACCAGGATCCGGAGAAGATCTTCGCGCTCCTCGCCCGGCACATCGACGCGGTGGCTCCGAAGTCGGTCAGATACTCGATCCAGCGCCTCGGCGACGGAAAGCCGAGCCTGACCCCGATCGACGGGCCCACCACGCAGGCCGCCGCGAGGGCGCTGCAGGCGACGTTCGGGGCCGAGCCGCTGTTCGTTCGCGAAGGCGGATCGGTGCCGGTCTGCGCCAGCTTCGAGTCGATACTCGGGCTCTCCACGATCCTTCTGGGCTTCGCCCCGCCGAATGGCCGGTTCCATGCCCCCAACGAATGGATGTCGATGGCCAACTACGAGACGGGCATCCGGACGATTGCCCGCTATTGGGACGAGGTGGCCCGGCTGGAGAGCTTCTGAGCCTGCCGCTTGAATCCCGGCCCGTCACCAGGGGCGATGCCGCACTAGCCCAAACGGCTGAGATGGCTTATGCGCTCAGGTCGAGTGCCCGGGCGACCTCGGACTGGTACGATTCCGCGAGTTGGGCTCCGCATGAACCGGCGGGAGGCATTTGTGACGACGACCGATAGACCGACAGGCTCGGAGTCCGGCCCGGATCAGCCAACCTGGCGGCTCGACACCGACAACGGCAGCATGGTTCCGCGCTCGGCGCTGGATGTCCTGGTGGACCTGAGCGACCACCTTGCCAGCGGGCGTTTCGGCGGGTACCAGCCCGTTCCACTGGGGTTCGGCATGCTCGACAAGACGATCGGCGGTGGGCTGCGGGTCGGCGAGCTGATGCTGATCGGCGGGGCCCAGGGCACCGGCAAGACCACCATGGCTTTGCAGATGGCCCGAAACGTGGCCTCGAGCGGGCAGGCGAACGTGCTCTTCATCTGCTTCGAGCATGAAGAGGAGTACCTTCTAAACAGGCTCGTGGCGCTCGAATCGGCCCTCGTGCACCTGCCCCAGAAGACCGGCGCGATCAAGATCCAGGACGTCCGCAAGGAGATCATGGCCTCGTGGATGGGCGAGGGAGCCCGAGGCACGGGCCTCGCAGGCAACCAGAAGCTCCGGCCCAGCCTCGATCGGATCGCTCGCTACGGCCAGAACCTCTTCCTCCTGCGGGGTTCCCAGACCGCCTGCACCATCGAGAACATCCGCAAGCTCGTCCAGCAGCATCGGGCTCTTTCGGGCGACCGGCGTCTGCTCGTCATCGTCGACTACATGCAGAAGGTGCCGATGCACCCGGAGCCCAGCACCGAGGCGGAGAAGGTCACCTTCATCGTCAACGGCCTCAAGGACATCGCCCTCTCCGAGCAGGTCCCGATGATTGCGATCGTCGCCGCGGACAAGGAGGGCCTGAAGGCCCAACGCCTGCGCAATCACCATCTCCGCGGATCGTCGGCCATCAACTACGAAGCCGACATCATCCTGATCATCAACGAGAAGTACCACATCGTGGCCAAGGTCAACATCGAGTTCAACCCCTACCAGGCCCAGCGTTTCCGCGATTGGATCATCCTCACGGTCGAGAAGAACCGCGGCGGGCAGGACAACATCGACCTGGAGTTCGAGAAGCACTTCGAGTACTCGTGCTTCGATCCAAATGGGCGCGCCGTCCAGGAAAAGCTCATAGAGGAACGCCTCTACAACGAGTGATGGAGGGCAGCCCATGAGTTGGGACGGGAGGCCCTCGAGCGGCGGTGGGCCGCGTGGGGGTCCGCGAGGGAGCGGACGCCGCACGTTCGTGCGCCCGGCAGACGATCCACCCGGCACGAGCCGCCTCTTCGTCGCGGTCCCGGTGGCCGACGAGGTTCGGTCGTCCATCCGTGAACTGATGGAAGCCGTCGCCGGCGCGTCGATCGACGACCGGACCTTCGGCCAGCCGCGCTGGGTCCGGGTCGACGGGCTTCACCTGACGCTCCGCTTCCTTGGCCCGACCCACGACGAGCGGCAGCCGGAGCTTGCTGCGGCGCTCGCCGCGACCGCGCGAGGGGTGGCGCCGTTCCGAATCGTCCTGTCCGGTGGCGGAGCGTTTCCCGACATGCGCCGGCCGAGGGTCCTCTGGATCGGCATCGGCGAGGGCGCGCCGCGGCTCCAGGACCTGGCCCGGCGCCTGGAAACGGAGCTGGCGCCGCTCGGCTGGCCGCCTGAGGGACGGCCATTCGCGCCCCACCTGACGCTGGCCCGCACCGACGGCGTACCCGGCGCGGATCAGCGGGCCGGCCGCCTGGCCGAGCTTGCGGAGGGGCTGAGCCTGAGCTGGAAGACCGATCGGGTCGTCCTCTACAGGAGCATCCTGGGCCGCGGTCCGGCACGATACGAGGCGGTTGCCGAGTCGCCCCTGGCGTAACTAATATCCGAGCGCTCGCGCCCTGTGGACCTCCCCCAGCGCTACCATTCTCCCGGCGCTGTCACGAAAGACGGGCGCCACTCAGAGGAAGGACGGCGCCACTATCCGTCTTCCCGAGCCGCTGACGATCGCCATTGCTGCGTGCGTCACGATCATCGGGGCACTCGCGGTTCGGCAGGTTGTCTTCGCTCCGGCTGCGGCGCCCGGAGCAAGCGCCCGAACGAACACCTCGCTCGCCTCGATCACAGCCTCGGCAACCAGGCCCGCTCGATCCGCGTCGGTGGCTTTGGCGGCAACGTCCTCCTCTTTGGGAGCGAACAGTGGCTGGCTCGCCGGTGGGCCAGCCACTGTCCTGGGGGCGTCCTGGTCACCGGACGGCGGCCATCTGCTGGTCTGGTCCCAAGCCGACGCGTCGGGCCTTCATTCGGTTCAGCTGCTCGACGCCGACGGAGAACTGGTCAGGTCATTTGACGCGATCACCGTGGCATGGCTCGATCCGGACTCCTATCTGGTCGGGCAGACCGACTCGTCTTCGGTCGCCCATGTGTCGAGCGGAACTGTGGACTCCGCCGGTGGGTCGCTCGGATCGGTCTGGTTGGCGAGCGGCGATGGTGCGGTGGCCTACCTCGACAGTCCAAACCCATCGATCTTCGATGAACCCGGTCCCGCGGACCACTTTGCGGTCTGGTCGCGCGGCGGGATAGTCGCTGGAGCGCCGGGGCGTCCAGTGGCCTGGTCGCCCGACGGCAGCAAGCTGGTTGTTTGGCACTATCAGCGCAGAACCGGGAGTGTCGGCGGACAGCCGTTCGGCACGATCGCCGTGCTTGCCTGGCCAGGCCTTCGCCAGCTTGCGGGTTGGCCAGACGTTACCGCCGGGGTCGCGCCAGTTCGGTTCGATCCGACGAGCCGATACCTGGAGATCCCGACTGATGGATACAGCATCGCGGACCTCACGATCGGTGCCTTCACGGCGCGGGACGTGGCCACGGGGTCGGCACCCGTTTGGAATGCCTCTTCAGATCTGGTCATGCCCTCGCTTGACGGGAAGGTCACAACCTACGCGCTCGATGGGAGATCGCTTGGCAGCCGCCAGGCCGGCGATTCAGTGGCTGGTTCGACGAACGGCCGGACCATTGTCTACTTCTGGTGGGAGTCGTCTCGACCTCTCATCGTCAGCACAGCCGGGTCGGCACGGACCCTCTCGGCACCTGGCAGGCTCGCGGACTATCCCGAGATCTCCGCAGACGGAGCGCACGTTGCCATCCTCTGCAACATGGCCTCGGGAGCTCGCGCTTTCTTGCTCAGAACGCCCTAGCGGGGCCCCGGAGCGTCCGGCCGAAGCCACTGCTCCGACCGAACGCTTTTCGGGGGCGGTTGTCCCATCCATAGCCAGGCCTTGCGTGTGGCTTGGAGGGCTTTGAACCGGACTGATCCGCTGTTCGCTGAGGACAGCTCGGGCATCGACCGCAGGTCAGCGGATTGGTACTGGGGTCCCTGAGTCGGATCCAATTTAACGTTGGCGCCGGTGCCGTCCTGCCTGCGGATGAATGGCGTGATCGGAAGGTCAAGGCAAACTCGGCTGCACGGTGCCTCATGATCGTGCCGAGTCACGGCCCTGCAGACGACCTGGGGAACGGGGTCAGCCCGTGGCCTGATTGCGCGCGGCTACCTTGCGCCGACACCTCGGTAGCGGCTAGGATTTCTCGGCCACAGTCGTGTTGGGGCGACCTCGGGCACCTATCAGCCAGTGTCGCCGGTACTCCGGCGGGAGGAGTCGGATGGTCGAACGCACCCGTTTCACGCTGGGCGAAGAGCAGATTCCGAAAACCTGGTACAACATCTCGGCCGACCTGCCGGTTCCGCAGGCGCCGCCTCTCCACCCGGGCACGCACCAGCCGCTGGGCCCGGCCGATCTGGCGCCGCTCTTCCCGATGGCCCTGATCCTGCAGGAGGTTTCGACCGAACGCGAGATCGAGATCCCGGATCCGGTGCGGGACCTGTATAAGCAATACCGTCCGAGCCCTCTCGTCCGCGCCCTCCGGCTCGAGAAGGCGCTCGACACGCCGGCTCACATCTACTACAAGAACGAGAGCGTCAGTCCCGCCGGCAGCCACAAGCCCAACACGGCCATACCGCAGGCCTTCTACAACAAGGAAGAGGGCATCAAGCGGATCGCGACCGAAACCGGCGCGGGTCAGTGGGGCAGCGCGCTTGCCTACGCCGGCGCCATGTTCGGCCTCGAGGTCAAGGTCTACATGGTCCGGGCCAGCTACGACCAGAAGCCGTACCGGCGCCTGATGATGGAGACCTACGGGGCCAGCGTCGTGGCCAGCCCGAGCATGGAGACGGACGCCGGCAGGGCCATTCTGGCCGAACACCCGAACAGCACCGGCTCACTCGGCATCGCCATCAGCGAGGCGGTCGAGGACACGGTCAAGCGCGACGACACGCACTACTCGCTGGGTTCGGTGCTCAACCACGTCATGCTCCACCAGACCGTGATCGGCCTCGAGTCGATCAAGCAGATGGAGATGGCGGGCGAGGAACCGGACGTCATCATCGGCTGCGCCGGCGGCGGCTCCAACTTCGCCGGCCTCACCTTCCCGTGGTTGGGCATGACCTTCCGGGGTGGTCGCAAGTACCGGATCATCGCCGTAGAACCCGAGGCCGCGCCGAGCATGACTCGGGGGCGGTATGCGTACGACTACGGCGACACGGCCAAGATGGCGCCGATGGTCAAGATGTACACGCTCGGCCACGACTTCATTCCCGAGCCGATCCATGCCGGCGGTCTCCGCTATCACGGCATGTCGCCTCAGGTCAGTCTTCTCAAGCACGAGGGCTTCATCGAGGCTCGCAGCGTTCACCAGCGGCCCAGTTTCGAGGCGGGCCTGCAGTTCGCCAGAACGGAAGGCCTGATTGCGGCGCCCGAGTCGACGCACGCGATCCGCGCCGCGATCGACGAGGCGCTCGAGGCCAGGAAGACCGGCGAGAAGAAGGTCATCCTCTTCAACCTTTCCGGCCATGGCTACTTCGATCTGGGCTCATACCAGCGCTATCTTGCCGGCGAGCTCGAGGACTACGAGTATCCGGCCGAGGAAGTCAAGCACGCCCTGGAGGCCGTCGAGGCCTGACCTGCCGCTCGCAGAGAGAGAAGGGCCGCGCCAATGGCGCGGCCCTTCTCATAAGCGCGTGGGGGCGGGAAGGCAGCAGCCGACCACGGGAGGCATGGCAGCGATCGCCGAGAGGAGCTGCGGGGAGCGGCTCGGAGCGGGTCGCCCCGGGGGGAGCGAAGCGACCCGCCGATACGACCACTTGCCCGAGTGGTCGGCGTGTCGCCGTTGCCGGCGAACGTAGGGATCTTCGCGGTGGCCGGCAGATCGGTCATCGCCAATCCGGCGTATTTGCCGTGGCCTGTTCGGCCTCCCCGCATTCGCGCACTCCCGGCCGCTCCACCCGCCCTGGAAGTCGTAAGGATCGATCGATGCCGTAACTCGCCTGAGTGAAGTGCGGACGGACTCTCTGGGCCACCGCGCCGGCCGCGAGACCCTTCGCCGAATAGCGGCGCTGCCCTGAGTGCGGGGCGTCTGTCGTGGACGATCGGCGACGGGAGAACCGGCGCATCCGGTTACGCCGTCAGGCCGCATCGCCAGAGTCGCCGACCGGCCAGGAGAGGCGCAGGTCCGAGAGAAGGACGGGGAAGCGTCGGAAGGACGTGCGACCGACCCAGTGGCGCACAGCCCGCCGGCCCGGCCGGGTGCGCTCGACTCGAGCCTCGAGCCGGCCGCCGTTCCGGGATCGATTCGTCAGAAGAGGCTGTCGTCGGACTTCGGCGGCTCTACGAGGCGGTGGCGCAGCGCGAACGCGACGGCCTCGAGCTTCGAATGAACTCTCAGCTTGCCCATGATGTTCTGGACGTGGGTCCGGAGCGTGTTCGGGGCGATGTAGAGGCGCTCGCAAATCTCTGGCGTCGCCAGGCCCTCCGTGAGGGCCTTGAGCACTTCCAGCTCGCGCGGCGTGAGCGGCTCGATCTGGCGGCGTTCCGTGCCTCGTTCTCGGGCCGCGGCCACGCGCTGCGCGATCCCGACGATGACCGAGCGGGGCAGTAGAGTCTCTCCGGCGTAGGCGGCGCGGACCGCGCTGACTACCTCGTCGATGGCCCGATCCTTGGTCAGATAGCCGTCGGCACCGGCCTGGATCGACTCGAGGACGGTCTCGTCGTCGGTAAGAGCCGTGAGCATCACGACGCGGGCCGCGGGCCAGCGGGCCTTGATCGCCCGAGTTGCCTCTGCGCCGGTGCCATCGGGCAGGCGGTAATCCATGAGGACCACGTCCAGGCGCTCACGCGCCATGGCCTTGGCCTCGGCCACGCTGCCGGCGACGCCGACGACGAGGATGTCCGCCTCGCGACCCAGCATCTGCGACAGAGCCCCCGTCAGGAGCTGATGGTCGTCGACGAGCAGGACTCGGATGGGCCGCGTCTCACCGTACGATTCGGTCATCTTCGTGGTTGCCCTCTTGACGGCAGGAACGTCAGGTGTTCGGGCAGAAACCTTCATCCACCCGCCGTAGCGCATTCTAGCCAGACTTGCGTCATGCGCGCACTAATCCGTTCGTGTGTGGCGCCCGGCCATGGCGCGGTGCCCGATGGGGCCGACCGAATGGTCGCAGTCGGGGAGGACTACCGACGTGGCTCTTTCCATGAGGCGCCAATCTTCTCCGCGGCGCGGTAACGCATCAGAGTGGCAGCGCCAGGCGCAACTGGCGGTATTGGGCGCGGCCATAATGTGTTCGTGCGTGTCTCCATCCTCGGTTTCGGTCTGATCGGCGGGTCCATTGCTCTCGCCCTGCACGAGCATGGCGAGGCCGGGCAGTGGCACCTGACCGCGTGGAGTCGCAGCCCGGCTCCCATCCGGAAGGCCGTGGCCGACGGCGTAGTGGATGTGGCCGCGGGCACGCTCGAGGAATCGGTCGCTGGCGCGGACCTCGTCATCCTCGCGGCTCCGCCCCTCACCTGCCTGAGCCTGGTCGATGAGCTCGGCGGGTCTTTGCGGAAAGCCCTGAATGACGACTGCACGGTCACGGACGTGGCCAGTGCCAAGGCCCGGATCGTGGCCCGTGCGGACGCCGTCGAGTTGCCGTTCATCGGCGGGCACCCGATGGCCGGCCGTGAGGTGAGCGGATACGGTGCCGCGCTACCGGACCTGTTCGTGGGTCGGCCGTGGGTGACCGTCCTCGGCCGGTACGCGAGGCTGTGCGACGGTGAACGAATCGGAGAGTTGATCGACGTCTGCGGTGCGATCCAGATTCCGATGCCAGCCGCCGCCCATGACGACGCGGTCGCGGCGATAAGCCATATGCCGCTCGTGATTTCGGCGGCCCTGGTCGAGGCCGTGGCCGGCGGCCCGGGCGAGACGGAGCACCCGGACTGGCGGACCGCCGAGGCACTGGCGGCGACCGGCTGGGCCGGAATGACTCGCCTGGCCAGAGGCGAGCCGGGCATGGGGGCCGGGATCGCCGCCACAAATGAGGCTGCCATCGCACGGCGGTTGCGGGATCTTCGAGCAGTGATCGACTCCTGGCTGGAGCAGCTCGAGCGCGACGGCGGCCCCGATGCGGATGCCCTCCTGGCCCGTTTCGCCTCGGCCCGGGAGCGGCTCCGGGAGCTCGATCGCCGGTGACCGAGGGCGGGGGAGAGCTGGTCTACGCCGTCCCGCGGAACGTCCTGTTCTCCGGCATAGACCCGTGGCTGGGGGTCAAGCGTGAAGGCGTTGATGCCGTCCTGGCGCGGGCCGGCGAGTCCGGCGATTACGTGCCCAGGACGGCGGCCGAGACCGACACCTCCCTGAAGCAGATAATCCCGTACCTGGTCCTCCTCGACGGCGATCGCATCTTCCTGATGAAGCGGACCCGCGCCGGCGGGGATGCGCGGCTCCACGATCGCTATACGATCGGGGTAGGCGGGCACCTGAACCCGGGCGACGGCGGAATCCTGGCCGGTCTGGCGCGCGAGTGGCAGGAGGAGATCGAAGCCGACTTCACGCCCGACTTCGAGTTCCTGGGTCTGCTGAACGACGACACGGTCGACGTCGGCCGGCACCACCTCGGGATCGTCTACCTGGCGCAGGCGGCCGGTCGCGCGGTCGGCGTCAGGGAGACCAACAAGCTGATCGGCTCGTTCGAGGGGATCGAGGCCGTTCGCGCCGCGTACGATCGAATGGAAACCTGGAGCCAGCTCGTCCTGGACGCCATCATCGGCGTGCCGCCGCCCGGACCGGGGTCCCGCGTCGTGGATCGCACCAAATTCGGATGAACCGATCGTCCGAGTCCCGAGTCAATCCCATGAGCGACCCACTCGGGCCGTCCACAGAGAGCGGCATGTTCGCGAAAGAAGCCTATCTCACAACCGAACCGGTTCGAGCGGCCGCCCAGCCCGCGGTCGTTCGAGACCAGGCCTTCGACGCGGCCTTTATCGCGGCGCTCGAGGGGGAGCTCGCGATGGCCTATCGTTTCGCCGGCTACCTGCTCGCCGACTCGGCCGAGGCCCAGGACGCCGTGCAGGAGGCCTCGGTTCGAGCGTGGCGCGGATGGAAGGATCTTCGCGAGCGTGACCGCTTCCACGCCTGGTTCAGCCAGATCCTCGTAAACGTGTGCCGGACGCGGCTTCGGCAGCGCAGCAGGAGACGGGCGCTGGACGTGGACGACGTCGATCTGGAGAGCGCCGACCCGTTTCGTGCCGCCCTGGCCCGCGACGCGGTCGGCCGCGCACTCTCCTCGCTGAGCCAGGAGCTGCGCATGGTCGTAGTGCTGCGCTACTGGGGGGAGTTGTCGCTGGCCGAGATTGCGGACCGCCTTCGCATCCCGGTCGGCACCGTCAAGTCGAGACACCACGCCGCCCTGCAGGCGTTGCGCCGGCGGATCCAGCCGCTGGAAGGGGGCAGTCGATGAACGATTTCGACCTCGACGACGGGCTCGACCTCGAGATGGATCGGCGACTGGCGGCCCTGGCGCGGGGCGGCCGCGACCCCGCGCTGCCGGACGCGCTTGCCGATCTGGCCTGGCGGGTTCAGCTCGAAGCTCCGGCGGCGAGCTGGGCAGGCTTCCGGCGGGCAATGGGCGGCGGCTTCGGCGGCTTTCGCCGGGCCGGGCTGGCCTTCGCCAGGCTGGCCGTCACCATCGCCCTGGCGGGGTCTTTTCTGCTTCTGGTCGGGAACGTGCGTTCGGGCGGCAGTGCCGCGGACTTCGTCCAGGCCGAGTCGACGCCGAACCCGTCGGGCGCCGCGCAGGCGCCGGGCGCTCCGGAGGTGGTGATCGTCCCGACCAGCGGCGTCGTCGACGACGTGATGGCGGATTACGTCTCAGGTGCGATCAGCCGGGCCGTGTCGGACGGGGCGGCGGCCGTGATCGTGCAGCTGGATACGCTCGGCGGGAGCGAGGCGGCGATGCAGCGCATCGTGGAGGCGCTTAACGCCAGGATCCCGACGATCGTGTGGGTGGGTCCCGCCGGAGCCAAAGCCGCCAGCGCCGGCACGTTCATAACCCTGGCCGCGAACCTGGCCTACATGGCTCCTCAGACGAACATAGGCGCGGCCTCCCCGGTGGCCGCCAACGGCGCCGACATCGCCGCCACCTACGGCCAGACCGAAGCCGACAAGGTCATGAACGACGCCATCGCCTACATGACGGGCATCGCCAAAGATCGCCATCCGCAGGCCATTGCCTGGGCCGTGACGACCGTCCAGTCGGCCCAGTCCTATTCGGCTCAGCAGGCCCTGGCCGTCCGGGGCATCAACGGCATCGCCTCGAGCGTTGCGGACGTGTTGAGCCAGGCCAACGGTCAGACGGTCACGACGTCGGCCGGTCAGGTGGTGATCCACACCAAGGGCGCAACCACCGTCACGATCAACCAGGATGTGGTCCAGTCTCTGTTGCAGACCCTGGACGACCCGAACATCGCCTTCATCCTGCTCGTCATCGGCGTGCTCCTGATAGCGATCGAGTTCTTCCATCCGACCCTGTTCATGGGCCTGGTCGGCGCGCTGTGCCTGGCCCTCTCGTTCTACGGCTCGGGCAGCCTGCCCCTGAACGTCCTCGGCGTCGTCCTGGTCGTGCTCGGGATCGGCATGATCGTGCTGGAGCCCAACATACCCAGCCACGGTCTGCTCACGATCGGCGGCGTAGCCGTCTTCGTCGTTGGGGCCGTCGCCTTCTACGGATCGCCCGGCCCATATCTGCCGACCTCGGCGGTGGCCTGGCCGATCATCGCGGTGATGGCCGGAGCCGCCGCCGCCTATGGGTTGCTTCTCGTCGGGACGCTGATGAGGATGCGACGGCAACCCGCTCCGGTCGGCGCCGGCCTGGTGGGCGTCGAAAGGATCGTCGGGCAGGTCGGACAGGTGCAGGCGGATCTCTCGCCGGTGGGCACCGTCTATGTTGGACGCGAATCATGGTCGGCCAGAATGAAGGACGGCAGATCCGTCGCGCGCGGGACCAGGGTTCGCGTGGTCGGTCAGGATGGCCTGACGCTAATCGTCGAGGAAACGGGCTAGCCATCCGGCTGGCCCACATCTGGAGCAATCAAGGCAGGTCGGCCGCCGGCGGCGGATAAGGACAGGAGGTTCGGCATGGACTCGGGCAGCGTGGCGCTGATAGCCCTGATCGTGGTCGTGGGGCTGGTGATAGTCCTGGCCGCGGTATCGGTGAGGATCGTGCCTCAGTGGGCCAAGATGGTGGTCTACCGCTGGGGCCAGGCCGGACCGAACCTCGTCCGCAACCCGGGTCTGCGGTTCCTGGTTCCGATCGCGGACAGGGGCATCATCGTCGATCTGCGCGAGCAGTTCATCGAGGTCCCGCGCCAGACGGCGATCACGAAGGACAACGCCCCGCTCGGCGTCGACTTTCTGATCTACTGGAAGATCGTCGATCCTTTGATGAGCCAGATCAACGTCGCCAACTTCGCCGGCGCCCTGCAGGGCGTCGCGGCGACATCGCTCCGCTCCGTCATCGGCGACATCCCACTCGATGAAGTGCTGTCCGAGCGGGAGAAGATCAACGAGACGCTTCGGCTCAAGCTGGACGAAGTCACCGAGCGCTGGGGCGGCAAGGTGACCACGGTCGAGATCCGCGAGATCCTGCCGCCCCCGGCGGTCCAGGAGGCGATGAACCGCCAGCTCTCGGCCGAGCGAACGCGGCGCGCCGTTATCACGGAGTCCGAAGGCACGCGTCAGGCGACCATCAACGTCGCCGAGGGCGACAAGCAGTCGGCGATTCTTCGGGCCGAGGGTGATCGACAGGCAGCCATCCTGCGGGCCCAGGGCTTCAGCAACGCCCTCAAGACCATCTTCGAGGCGGCCCAGGGGATAGACCAGAAGACGATGGCCCTGCAGTATCTCGACGCGCTCAAGGCGCTGGGCAGCGGGCCTGCCACCAAGTTCGTCATCCCACTCGAGTTTACGCAGCTGATCGGGCCCATCGGCGCGATGGTGAAGACGGGCATGAGCACAGGCTCGAGTGACAAGCCGTAAGGGTCCGGGCCCGCTGCCGGCGTAAAATGGGCCGCCAGAAGATCGGGGCGCCTCTCGGCGAGTGGCCTCGCTCGCCGGTCGCCGATGCCTTCGGCGCGGTGGCTGCCTATAATCTGGCGGTTCGTCCCGAGTGTGTGCACAAAGGGGGGCGCTCGCGCGCCACCAGCACGTCTTGAGCGGTGGGATCCGCACAAACAGGGTGTAGTGATGGCCGTCAGAATTCTAGTCGTCGATGCCGACCCGACAGTCCAGCGCGCGCTCGGCCACGCCCTGTCGCAGGCCGGCTATGAGGTGCTGTCTTCCGCCGACGGCCCGGGGGGGCTGAAGATAGCCCGATCTGACAAGCCGGCCCTGGTCCTGGTCGCGGCCAATCTGCCCGGCGTCGACGGGTTCAACGTGGTCTCCCGACTGCGGATCGAGGACGGCCCGTCGACTCATACGCCGGTCATCGTCCTGCTGGCCGAAAACGAGGCCGAGTCGCGCGGCAAGGCGCTTCGATCGGGAGCGGACGACTACCTGATCAAGCCGTTCCACCCGGCGGAGCTGATGGCTCGCATGCGCAGTCTGCTCGCGCGCTACAGACCCGACGAGCAACACGGGCTGCCGACGGCGCGGGGTCCGCACTTCCTTCAGGCCGCCCAGGCGGCGCCCAAGAAGCAAGAGCCGGCCCGGATCCTGGTCTTCTACGGCGCAAAGGGCGGCGTGGGCACGACGACGATCGCGATCAACTCCGCGATCGCGCTCCACAGGGAACTTGGGCGGCGGGTCTGCCTCGTCGACGCCAACATGCAATTCGGCGACCACCGCGTCTTCCTGGATATCGGGCTCGACCGCATGAGCCTGGTGGATCTCGCCGCCGCGCCGAGCGTAGACATCGAGCTGATTCGCCAGATCCTGGTCAAGCATGAGTCGGGCGTCGACCTGCTGCTCGCGCCGCCCTCGCCGGAGACGGCCGAACTGGTCAACCAGGACCATCTCCCGGAGATCGTCGGCCGCATGGCCAACGAGTTCGACTACATCATCATCGACGTCGACAAGCGTCTGGACGAGGTCAACCTCAGGGTGATGGACGTGGCCGACACGATCTTCGTCGTGATGACGGCCGATCTGCCATGCCTCAAGAACGTCCGAATGGTCCTGGAAACGATCGGGCACCTTGGCTACCCCGAGGACAAGGTCAAGCTGATCCTGAACCGCTCGAACGCCTTCACCGGCATCAACGTCAAGAACGCGGAGAGCGCGCTCAAGCGCCGGATCGACTACCAGATCCTCAACGAGTATCGCTCCGCGATCAGCGCCCTCAACAGCGGGGCGCCCTTCATGTTCGCGAAGGCGGACTCGGTCCTCGGCCGGAACGTCATGGACTTCGTGAAGGCGATGGATAAGGACTTCGAGGGGGCGCCGCGCGGGGTTCGATCCGGGCGATAAGCTCCGGCCGCCGGGCCGCGCAGTCGGCCGGGTATGACCCGGCTGGCGAACCAGGCGATAAGCCACAGGTGAGCCTCGGCGTATAGCGTCGGTGCGTGCTTGCGACCCTTCTCTCGGCTACGCTCAACGGCCTCGAGGGCTGCCTGATCAGGGTCGAGGTCGACGTGGCTCCCGGCCTGCCGGGCTCCACGATCGTCGGGCTTGCCGACACCGCCCTGCAAGAAGCGAGGGAACGAGTTCGAGGGGCCATCCGGAACAGCGGCTACGAGTACCCGCCGCGGCGGATCACGGTCAACCTTGCCCCGGCCGACCTCCGCAAGAGCGGAGCTTCTCTGGACCTCGCCATCGCCCTTGGCATTCTCGTGGGGTCCGAGCAGGTGGCCGCGATCGGCCGCTGGGCGGTCCTGGGCGAGCTCTCGCTCGGCGGCGAGCTGCGCACGATTCCGGGGCTGCTGCCGATGGTCGCGGCCCTGGCCCATCGGCGTGTTGGCCGGGTCGTCGTGCCCCGCGATGGCCTCGCCGAAGCGAGGCTGGCCAGTCGTATCGACGTCGCCGGAGTTGCCTCGCTTGCCGAAGCCGCCGCCTTGCTGCGCGAACGCCGCGGCCGGGCACGCAGCCTGCCGCCGCGGGTGGAGCTCGCGGCCGGCGCTCCCGGCGAAGCCGAGTCCGGCGGCAGCGACGGGGTGGGCGGCGCCGCTTGCGATCCAGGCCCGGACCTGGCCGAAGTCCGTGGCCAGATGGAGGCCAGGCGGGCCATGGAAGTGGCCCTCTCCGGAGGGCACTGCATCGTCATGATCGGCCCGCCGGGTTCCGGCAAGACGCTCCTGGCCAGGACGGTGCCCGGCATGTTGCCTCCCCTCGACGACGAAGAAGCGCGCCTCGCGACGATCATCGCGTCCGTATCGGGGTCTGGGTCGCTGACGAAGCTGATCCGGACGCGGCCCTTCAGGTCGCCCCACCACACCATCTCGTACGCGGCGATGGTTGGCGGTGGACCTCACCTGTCTCCGGGCGAGGTTACCCTCGCCCACAATGGCGTGCTCTTCCTGGACGAACTGCCCGAATTCGATCGAAGCACGCTGGAGGCACTGCGCCAGCCGCTCGAGGATGGCCAGGTTGCGATCTCGCGGGTCGGGCACGCTGCCGTCTTCCCTTCGCGGTTCCAGTTGATCGCGGCGATGAACCCGTGAGCGTGCAAGTATTAACTACACGCGGAAACCGGTACGTCACGACGGCCCGGACGCTCTTCCTGCCGTCCGAAGGGATCTCCGTGTGGATAACGATCCTGACGAGGAGCCGGACGATCTCTTGGCGCTGTTCGTCGGTCAGTCCTGCGTCTAGGCGGCCACGTACCTCGGAGAGCAGGTCGTGGACCTCTTGGGGCACAACCTCGGTTACGGGGGCCTCTGCGGCGGCCACGCGGGCTTCCAGGGCGGCGCGTTCGCCCTCGATGCGATCGAGTTCAACATCGAGTTCACCATCATGAAGTCGGCCTCGGATGTTGAGGCCGATGGCCTGCCTGCGCTGCGCTTCGAGTCTGTCGAGGACTCGCCGCAGCGTGATCGACTCAGCCTTGGCGATGACTCCTTGGGCCTCGCGCTCTCCGGTGCCGTCGAGCTGGTCTACGACGTCGCCTGGGCACCGCAGCCAGGCATCGATGTCATCCCAAACCGCCGGTTCGATGCGATCGGTCCGGACAGCGCAACCGGGGCAGCGTCCGGCCAAAGGGCCACGTTCGAGGAGCTGACCGCCGCAGCGATACCATCCGGCCTTGTTGCTCCAGGAGCCGACGTAGGTCAGACCACACAGGCCGCACTTGAGTACTCCCCGCAGGAGATAGGTTCTGCGAGTGTTCTTTGGGATGCGCTGATTGGCTGCCAGGGCATCTTGGGCGGCTTGCCAGAGAGCAGGGGAGACCAGGCCCTCGATCGAACCCACGATGACCTCGCGGTCCCGCTTCTTGGTCCGCCGGCCGTAGCTGAGCTGGCCCTTGTAGATCGAGTTGGCCACCATGTTTCTGATGAGGCCGGCGCGCCAGATCGACTGGGTGTTCCTGGCCCGGACGCCCTTTCCCTGACGGGCGCAGGCAGTCGGAACCCCGAGGCTGTTGAGTTCGTCTGCCACCCGCCGGCAGCTCCAGCCCTCGAGTCCAATCCAGCCGTAGATGCGCCGGATTAGCCCTGCCGCAGTCAGGTCGCCCCAGATGGGCGTCTCATCAGGGACATGTCGGGCAGACCGCTTGATGCCCTCGATCCGGTACCCGAGAGCCGTTACGCCGCCCAAGTAGCGACCCTCCCGTGCCGCAGTATCGATGCCGTCGGCAGTGCGCTCGTGGAAGATCCGGTGCTCGTTCTGCGCAAGCATGGCGAACAGATCGAACATGAACGGTGTGAGCCGACCCTCTCGGAGGGTGACCACGGAGATACTCAACTCTTCGAGCCTCTGCCCGGTGGCAGCCGTGTCGGCGAGATTACGACCCAACCTGTCCACTTTGTACAGCCACAGCTCGTCGAACCTGCCTGCCTCGGCCGCCGCCATGAGCGCTCTTCCGCCCGGCCGCTTGATGAGCGAGAGCCGCCCCGAGACGCCGTCGTCGCTGAACCTCTCGACCACAACGACATCTGGTTCGCGCTCGAGCCAACGGTCAAGCTGGTCGGTCTGGGTCTTGATGGTCTCGCGCTCCCGTTGGTCGTCCGAGCTGACCCGCTCGTAGGTCACTACCCGCCGGACCTGCGCGACCTTCTCCGAAACCATCACTGGCCACCTCTCTGACCGCCATCAGGCAGCTGGTGGGGGAGGTCAAGCACCACCCGCATAGCCGCCAGCATCGCGTCGCGGTCCGGCGTCCATGAACGCTCGATCGCCAGCGGGTTGGCAAGACGGCGCGGAGCGCCGGTCGCCCACGCCCCTCCGACGGGGGTCGCCGTTCCAGCGGCTGGGTTCGAGATCGGGCGCGCGGAGATGGCCAGCACGATGGGTGCCCTGCGTGCGCTCCGGCTGGCGAGCGCGGTCATTGCGGCACGGCCCCGCGCCGCTCTTCGGCCGTACGCTCCGTTGGCGCCCCGGCTGCCCGCTCGATGGCCTCAAGCAGCATCACCGAAGCCTGCTGACGCGGGGCCCGGTACTGACGTCGAGCAAGCTCGGCCAGCCTCTCGGCGGCGTGTTCCGGGATCGCGATTGTGAGGGTCTTCACGGCCCCCAGATCAAATCACAACCGGACTGGCCGAAACGAGGGGCGGTATCCGACCTTTATCCGACTTTTATCGGCGAGCTACTCGGAGAACTTCTTTCTACGACGCAACTTTCCCAAGTGATCGCCGCCGACGCCACCGAAGGTGCCATCACGCGCCCTGAAGTGGGCGGCCAGGGCCGGGTACGTACGGGGCTCGGGTGTTGCCTTCATAGCCTCGCGCCAGCGTTCCTCGAAGAGTTCACGTGTCCAGCCGGGCCGGCCAGCGCCCTTCCGTGGGTCTGGAACGGAAGCGGGTTCCGCCGCCTCCATCGACTCCCCGCCGTTGGCCTCGATCCGGCGACGTCCGGTCGCCAGGCCGGGATGCCGCGGCGCGTCACGTGGGGACTGCGGCAGTTCCAGTGTCGCCTGAGGAACGTCGAGGGCTGCCAGTATGTCGTCACCCGTACGGATCTCATCGAGGCGGGCCGCGAGTTTCTCGCGCATCGAGCGTTGGAGCTTTGTGTTGAACGACCTTACATCCTGGTTCACCCACGCTACCCACCGCTTGATCGCTGCCTCTGCCTGGTGGAGGGCACGCCGGACTGTGGCGGGATCGGTGCGAGCCACGGAGTACTTGAGAAGTCCCTGACTCGCCCACACGTAGCCGCGCGGCGGTTCTCCGACATGTCTTGTCGGTCGCAGGCCAAAGAGGCCGAAGTTCTCTCCGGAATAGGGCACTACGAAAGTGAACTCGCCCATGGGGCTGACCGGCAGAGGGCGTCCAGAACCGTCGTGGTCGACCTCGATTCGGTCTTTATCCGGTAACCGAGCCCTCTCCTTCCACCGGAGGACGAGTGGTGCCATGAGATAGGGCGTGACGAGGTGGGCCGCCAACTCGTCGAGATTGGCTGTGCGAAGCTCGCTGGCTGGCTGCTCGGCGATGCAGTGCAACGCTTTCTTGCTCTGGAGGTCGAACGCCTGGCCAATCGGGTCGGGGCCGAATAGAGGATCGAACACGCCATTGAGTATCCGCCAACGCGATCGCGCCGTGGGCGTCGACACGCGCTAGGCGCAGAGAGCATGGCCCCAGCCGACGCGGGCAAAGTCTTGTCGTCCTATCGCCGGGTGAGATGTATGACTCGGCGTTGACACACCCGGCCACGCCGCTAGCGAACGGCATGGCGGAAGACGACCGACCGGGCAGTCGCCACGGCCGAACTCCTCAGCCCAGCCACCGGCACCTTCACCCCGGCACGCCCGATGACCGAGGGAGGTCGGGACGCCTGCGGCAGCTCCCTCACCGGCTCGCTCATCGTCGTCCGGCATCAATCGGTTCTTTGGGCGGAAATGCCGTGGCCATCGTACCTGCGAGCCTGGGGATCACGGTCGGGTCGATTACCGGCCACCCGCTGATTAGTCTTTGGATCGACCGCGGTCCTTCCAATCTCACTCCTCGGTAACTGTCCGGCGGACTGACTAACGGCCAATCGACATTGAGGAAGCAGAGCACCGGGGTGACCGAGTAGGGGGCGCCGACGGACGTGAGGAGAGCTTGGACGGCTCTCACTTGCCAGGTCATGTTGTCGGCGAGGTGCGAGCAATCTCGCCGGCCGATATACAGGCGTGTCTCGTTGCCGAACGGCCAGCCGTTGTCGCGGACCCGGAGTCGGCCGTGGTAGTTCTTGGTATCCACCAGAAATACGCCGGCCGGGGAGAGGACTAGATGATCGATGTTGCCTCGAGTGCCTGGGACACGACGATCGCTAAGGACGATGACGCCCGGGACGCCAAGCCAGGCGGCCACTTCGGCTTCGCCCCGCGCCCCATCGGCCCAAGCGCGAGTTGACTGCGGCTCGCCGGTGAGCCGGAGGACAAGCCCGCCCAGGCGCCCTCCGTACTTGGTCTTGGTTTCCGCCTCCCGCTTGGCCATGCGGCGGACGTACTCACCCCAGGCAGAAGCACCCGGGGTCCCAACATCGAACTGCCCAGCCTCAAACCTTGTTGGCCCCGTCGGACATGTTAGGCAGCGCACCGTCTTCGTGGTGGGGTGATAGAGGGCCTCGCTACCAACGGGTAATGGGGCGCCGCACAGGACGCAGGTCCCGGCGAACTTGACACGGAATCGCCTCACTTCGGTGGCAGATGGCTTGGGTCGAGGTTCGGTCACGATGGCGAGTCTAGCCCGCTCCGCGGTGGGCGCGAATGCCCCGTTCTTCCTACACTCCGATCGCCTCGGCCACGTCTCGCCAGGCCCGATCCTCCTGCCCTTCGAGGCGGCGCAGGTAGACCGTCGTGACGGCCAAGGAGCTGTGATCGAGGAAAGCGCTGACATCCTCGATCGACTCACCCGCATCGCGTCGTAGCTTGGCCGCGGTATGACGCAGGACGTGGATGCCGGTCGGCGCCAACCCTGCCGCTGCGAGGTACTTCCTGAACCGCGCGTAGAACGTCCCGCTGGTTACTCCCTCCGGTCTGGCCCCTGCCTGCCAGAGCGACTCGTCCGGGGCCATTGCTGCCAGCTCCTTCCCGGCGTCATCCAACGAGGCGCGGATCGCCTCGAACGCGGGGTGGGGGAGTTCGCGCCGACCTCGCTTGCCGCCCTTGCCTCGGTAGGTGTAGAAGCAGATCTCGCCCTCGACGCTCAGGTCGCCGGCGCGGAAGCTGATCACCTCGGTCCGGCGCCGACCCGTCAGTACGAGGGCCAGCAGGATGGCCCGGTCCCGCCGGCCGGCGACGGCGTCCGGGATGACGGCCAGGAGTCGACGCACCTCGTCGGCGCTATATCCGCGAGCAACCGACTGGATTGCTCTGGGCCGCTCGACGGCGTCGCAGGGGTTACTGACCACTAGGCCCATCCGAATGAGAAAACGAAAGAAGGAGGACAGGCAGGCGATCCGAGCGCCGACCGTCGTCGGCGACGGTGTCCGCCCCGAGCGGCCGATGCCGTGGACCCAGGCGAGGACGTCGGCAGGCTTCACTCGATCCGGCGTCTTGCTGAGGTCGGCAAAGAATGGCCAGAGCATCCGGCCGTACGACTCGACCGTGCGCCGGGAGCCGGAGCGGTTGCCCTTCTCGATCAAGAAGGCGTACAGCGCCTGATCCCACGTAGAGGGGTCTCCGCTGGCGATAGCGGGCAGTGATTGGGGGGTCAAGGTGACATCCTCGGGTGCGATCTGGTCGTCCCATTCATCACTCTGGCGGGCCCAAAAGGCAAGGCACTATGACCCGATCGTGTGGATCCCACGGCCTTGGATGGGCCGGCTACAAGAGATCCTGGAACTGCCCCGAGCCGCGGGCCCCTAGGTCGTTCACGATCCTGCGGGCTGCCTCCACGATCCTTGTATCGTCGCTCCTGAGCAGCTTGGTCAGACAATCTCGAAGCTGTCCCTCGGCCAGTTGTGGAACGACGCCGTACTCGTCGCCCTCGATCAGGAGACGGAGCGCCTCGATCACTAGCTCGGGCTGTTCCTCCGCTCGTCGAGCGGCGAGCGCAGCCACGCCCGGTCTGTCCGCCACCCTGCCCTTGGAGCGACGCATAGATGGCAGGAGGACTCTCGAAAGCGCATCGGTCGGGTCCGCCTGATCGGACGCGATCCATGAGACCTCCTCGAGCTCGCCGTGAGCCACCGTCGGGTCCGCCGCTTCGACGCGCCAAGAAAGCAGGTCTCTCGCACGATTGCGAACGTCAGTGTCGCTCTCCTTGGCCGCCTCGGCGAGGAGGCGGGTAGCATGGCTTCGGAGTTCGGATGGGGCAGCTTCGTACCAGCGACGGACCCAATCATGTGAGCGAGCTTCGGGCAGGCCGAGCAGGTCCGCCGCTATTGCGTGGTTGCCCAGCTCCATCGGCGCCTTCCTGGCGACGCCGGCCTCCATGTCGACGATGCCAGTCTCATACGCAATCGCCAACTCCGATCCCAGCCGAGCGAGATAGCTCCAGCGCGTGAGATAGCCGTCGAAGGCAACGCGGCTGAGGGCTGGGTCTACAGAGGGGCTGAACAACCGCTCCGACCACGCCAACGCAGCTGCCGCGGTTCTGGCGATCTGCGGAAGGATCACGCCGAAGGCGCCATAGACGACGGGCGACCGACGTCGATCTGCGACAACCGCAAGGCCCTCCTCGATCACCTCGACTTCGTGCGTGTCGCCTGACTCGTCGAGCGCAGCCACGAATGGCCCGGCTGCCAGGATCACTCGGCCACCAGCGGAGTTCATCGCCGTGGTCCAGGGGTCTTGATCCGCGACCGCGCTCTCGATCGGCAGGCCGTCTATGGTCGCGAGATCCGAGAGAAGCTCGGCCAAGACCGAGGCGATCTGTCCTGTCTCAACTGTCCCGCCCTGGATTCTTCGCGAGATGCCGAGCCGCTCGATCAACCATGCCAGGTTGGTGATGGCTTCTGCCGTGCCCGGTGATCGATCGTCGGCTGGTCGGGCCGACTTCCATGCTGTCACGATGAAGTCGGCGAGAACGGCCGCATCGAGGCTATCGTCACGCTCAACCAACTGGGCCACGTGTCGCGCGACGGCAGAGGTCAACTCCAGCCCGCCCTCAACGAATTGGGCAAGGGAGTCCAGGTAGCGGTGAACGTCAGCCGCGACCGCGGAAGCAATGGCTTCGGCGAGTCCCGCTCGCGAGTGCCACAGGTTCTCAGAGTCGGGCTTCCAGCCGTTGATCAACGCCACGAGTTCTTGGGCGCTGAGCCCGGCTAGGTCTGCTTGAGAGTAGCGGCTCTGCGAGACGAAGTGGGCCTCGGGCTCCGGACGTTCTTCAGTCAGCGGTTCGCCGCCGACCAACGGGCCGAGCCGCGACTGCCATTCGGGGCTCAGGTTGTCGAAGAACGCACCTACGAGCCTCGTGCGCCATCGACGCTTCTCGAGGTCCTCGTCGACGTCGGGCTGGATCTGTCGCAAGCGCGGGAGGTAGGAGAAGACCTCCTCGGCACGTTCCGCATATTCGAGGAACAGACCCTGAGCCTCCGGCGACGCGTCGCCGAAACGCTGGCGCACGAGCCGACGAAACTCGTGTCGGGTCTCGTATCTGTCCCAGCGAGTCGGGTCTGCGAGGATCTCGTCGATCGGCCCGATCCGGTCGGCGTGATCGGCGGCCACGGCCAGGGCAATCCGGTTCAGCAGGGATCTCGTGTCGCGCAGAAGTGCCCGCACGGCCGCATCGGTGCTTCTGCTCTGGGTCCGCATCAGCGATCGGTACAGGCCATTCACGAGGAGGCCCGGTCGCTCCCCCCACAAGACAGATTCTCGGCCGACGACCCGAAGCCAGCTCGCACTGTACTTGGCAGGATCGCCCATCGCGTCGAGCGCCTTCGAGAGGCGATCCTGTATCAGCCCACTCAGCTTCGCCAGTGCGTCTAGAGGCACAGTGTCGACGAGCTCCAGGACCTGCCGGAGTTCCCAGTCTTGTCCGCTCTGCTGGGCCCCGATCGAGGCATCGAGAAGCGAGGCGAAGAGCGACGCTGCCGCCTTGACGCGACCCGCGGCAGCCAGCCGGCCGACAAGCTGGATCGTACCCGGGGCGGTGACGAAGAGCGTAAGTGGCTGGCGAAACCACTTTGCGATCGCAGGGGCGAGACGAGCGGCTCCTTCTTCGGGCACCGCCGACGCAATCGCGATCAGGGCTCTGGCCACCTGAGGGTTGTTGCCAAGAGGAACCTGCTCAGCGATCTTGACGACCCGATCTCCAGCCTCAGGCGCCATTCTTACCAGGTAATCACCCTGGGGCCATCCGGGGGTTCGGACATACCCCCCGCCGGCGTCCTCGAGCTCCGGGGGATGCGCGAAGAACTTCCTCGAACGAAGAGGCTCGAGCCATCGGATGTCAGCGCGACCGAAGAAGTACGAGAACTGCTGCTGGGTCTTGAGCGCGGCTTCCAGGTCGCGGACCTCTCGCGGGCCAACCGTGGTTCGAGCGAGCAGCGAGTCGATGACCTCCATCGACTCGAAGTACGGAGCGAGGAGCGCGTACAGGGTCGCCGTCAGTTCGTCGACCACCGCGAGCGCCTCGCCTGAATCGGGCGTGCCGGCGTCCACGACCCACTGAAGTGAATGGGCGAGAGCGACCGCCCGTTCCCGGAGTCGTGCCCAGTGGTCACCTACCTTCCAGGGGACAGTCTGGGCGTGCGCGGGATCGAGGCTTGTCACGAGGTTGAGCGACTCCTCTCGTCGCGACACCGATGCGTGGTGCTCCTGAACCAGCTCCTCGAAGAGGACCACTACTTCATCAGCGGGCGCGCTCCTGGTCCCGTCCCTTGTGCTTGGCCACGCGTCGGAGATCGCCTGGATCTTCTTGTCGTATTCGACCCGCTTGGGCCGAGGCGCATCCGGTATCACTCTGGGCAGGGCGTTCAGGAGTTCGCGCACGAGATGCCCGATCAGGACGACCGCATTGGGCCTCTGGACATCGCTCGCCAGCCCGACTGCGCCGCGGTACGCCTCTGCCAAGCGTTCGCTGACTCTCCGTAGCTCCAGGTAGACCGTCAGCTCGCGGCCAGACAGCGGTCCCGCGGCCCCATCTTCACGCGGTTCGTCCGACATGGCTGCCCTCGTCAAGTTAGGGATAATCGTATCTCTCGCCGTGGCACGTCTGACACGGATCGTGCGGACGATGTCCGAGTTGACCTCTCGGCCGCAGTCGGCGGGGTCTACAGCCCCGCCGTCAAGTGCGTTCCCGGTTTGATGGTCATCGCCTGGATGTGCTGCGACAATCACGTGATGGGGAACAAGACGCGTGCCGTGGGAAACAGCGTCGACGCGGAGATCGCGCGGGCTGGCGGGCCATACGGCTCGGCGCTCGACCTGCCGAGCATGGCCCAGCTTCTGGCCCAGATCAAGGCGATGAAGATCATCACCCGCTTTGTGCTTCGAAAGCAGCGGCAATCGATGGTCGACCTCGAGACGGAGGTCAGGAACCTTGCAGCTATGGTCGACGGCTTCTACGAGTTGATCGGCTCGCGCAACTGGGTCTTCCACGACGAGCTGAACGTCGCCGTCGCAGAGCGCTTACTTGGGCTGCCGGCCGACGAGGCCGAGCGCGCGCTGATCGACTGGTACAAAGACCCTCAGGCTCTGCGTTTCATGGTGCGCCGACTGGGCCGGTTCCCGGAGCTCCAGGTCAGGATGGAGCTGATCGACAGGGCCGAAGCGGACTTCCACGAAGGGCGCTACTACGCGACGGTGCTGACGCTGCTGAGCGTCATGGATGGGTTCGTGAATGACCTTGAGCGCGGCGAGCGTCGAGGGCTTCATGCA
>Ga0182027_10000578_pt1 | contig 63317 bp, 55 predicted proteins | sample 712E1DmetaG_FD_121300 | JGI IMG/M metagenome (GOLD analysis project Ga0182027, IMG submission 121300) | Permafrost microbial communities from Stordalen Mire, Sweden - 712E1D metaG (Illumina Assembly) | ecosystem: Environmental > Terrestrial > Soil > Wetlands > Permafrost | place: Sweden...
CGCATCGAAACGGAACTGCCAGTTTGGCCAACAGAGAAGTGCCCGCAAAACGGCGCACATCTGCACTATCGGAGAACGATCTCCAGTTCCATGCTGATCGAGGATCTAGCGAAATTGCCGGGCAATTCGGGGGTGTTGGGGGGATTCGTCTCGTAAATTATTGATTCTAAATATACTTGGCGGAGAGGGAGGGATTCGAACCCCCGATACCCTTTCGGGTATGCCGGTTTTCAAGACCGGAGCCATCAACCGCTCGGCCACCTCTCCGCGGTCTCCAGACTATCTTCTGATTGTACGGCCAGTCGTGCCGTTTCAGTGAACGGCGGCACGAGCGCTGGACACAGCCGCACGCATACAAGAAGCCGGGGTGCCCGGCCCCCGCTTCTGTTTTCCGCTCGGCGTCTACTGTTTGCCTTCGAGCTCGTCGGCCAGCGCACCCACACCATAGATCTTGCGCAAGCCCTCGATGATTCCGGCTGAGTGAACGGCCACGGCGCGGTTCTCTGTGCCGTCATAAACGAAATCGCCGGCCAGTGACTCGATGTTGCCGTCGAAGATGAGCCCCACCAATTCGCCGTCGCGGTTTACCACCGGCGAGCCGGAGTTGCCGCCGATGATGTCGGCGGTGCAGACAAAATCGAACGGAGTCGCCAGGTCAAGCTTGTCGCGGGCCGCCGCTTCTTTCGGCGTCAGGTCGAACGGCGGCTGATTGCTGAAGCTCGCCGAGCGATTGTAGAGCCCATAAAACGTAGTGAACGGTGGGGCGATGGTTCCGTTGTACGGATAGCCGTCGACCGTGCCGTAGCTCAGGCGCAGGGTAAACGTGGCGTCGGGATACGCATTCTTTCCATAGATGGCGAAGCGAGCCTTGCCGAGCTTCTCGCCTGCCGCCGCAAACACGCTCTCTATGTTGTCGCGCCGGTACTCGTAACTGGCGCGCCACACAGGATCCACGCGGCGCGCAGCCACGATCATCGGATCGTTGCATGCGGCCACGGCGGCATCGCCGCCATCCATCAGGCTCTTACGGAATGTGGGATCGGCAAGTTTGGTTCCGTCCACGAGCGCGGCAACCGTCTTGTCGATATCGCCGCCCTGCACGATTGCCTGCACGTATCCATCGTTCGCCCCCAGCTTTTCCATCACCAGCTTCAGGGCGAAGGCCATGGACAGCTTCTCGGTTGAGGGATCAATGCGCGCCGGAGACAGCATCTGGAAACGCAGGGAATCCAGTCTCGCCTCATGATACTGAGGCAGCCGATCTCCGTCAGGCTTCTTGATCTCGGTGACATATTGCACGATCTCCAGCGCGAGAGTGAAGAGCTGACTGTCCGTGCGCCGAAGAATCTGCTTCGTGAGCTCCGGCCTTGCCAGTTTTACTGCGCGCGCAATCTCGTCCCAGGCACCGCCATACTCCTTCTGCCACTCGGGGTTCGCGGCTACTTTGGCGCGCAAGCCGTCTTCCTCACCCTGTTTCTTAGCCAGGATCGCCTGATCGGAAAGAGCCTCGGCGCGGCCCAGGTAAACCTTCAGGCTGTTTTGTTGAAAGAAGATGTTACTGGCGACAAGCCGAGACTGCTCCGGTCCCTGCTTTGCGAACTCCTGCTCCGCGGCGATGCGGCGCTCGAGATACTCGATCATCGCCGGATCGTGCACATCGCGCTCCATCTGCAACTCAGCCACAGTGTCCTGCCGCAGGGTCGAGCCCGGATGGCCCGAGACGAAGACGAGCTCGCCGGGCGCGGCGCCCTTGGCGCTCCACTTCAGGTAATTCTCCGTGTGCAGCGGTTTGCCGTTGTCATACACACGGTAGAGAGCCATATCGAAGTCGTAGCGCGGGTAGGTGAAGTTATCCGGATCGCCTCCGAAAAAGGCCGCCTGCTGCTCGGGCGCAAAGACCAGGCGCACGTCGGTGTACTTCCTATATTGATAGAGCCAATACTCGCCGCCATTGTAGAGAGTCACCACGTCGGAGCGCAGGCCGGTCTTGTCCTTGTTCTCCTTTTCGATGGCGGCGATCTCGGCTTCGCGCGCCTTCAACGCCTTGGCGTCGTCCGGGATGCCTTTGGCCGCGCCCTCGACGCGCGCCGTCACGTCCTGCATGTCTGTCAGGACATTCACTTCCAGGTCGGGAGTCTTCATCTCCTGGTCCGGCGTCGCGGCGTAGAAGCCATCGCGCAGGTAGTTGTGTTCGGCGGTCGAATTCTTCTGCAACTGCCCGCGCGCCACATGATGATTCGTCAGCAACAGGCCATCAGGGCTGACGAACGAACCCGATCCGCCGTCGTTGAGCCGCACGCTGGACAGCCGGATGTGATCGAGCCATTCCTGCGTGGGGTGAAAGTTGTACTTAGCCGCCAGTTGCTTGAGCGGCGGGTTGTCGAAGGTCCACATGCCCTCTTCGCCACGCATGAGCGGCGTGAGGGTGAAGAACAACACAACTGGGAACAGGAAAACACTTCGAAGATTACGAATGAACATACCATCCTCATTGGTTCGCGAGCGCCCGCTGGCGGCTCTTGGGTTACGGCTGCGGCAGTACCAGCACTTCTATGCCGGAGGCTGCGTCTTTCTGGTGGAAGATTTGTTCGGTGGCTTCTCTAAAATCTCCCGGCTTTGCGTAAGGAATGTCAGTGAAAGTTTGCGGATTGCGGTCGGTGAGCGGGAACCATGAACTCTGCACCTGGATCATGATTCGGTGACCGCGGCGAAAGGTGTGGTAGAGATCGGGCATGGTGAAATCGATGTCGGCTTCCTTGCCCGGCGTCAGCGGCTCCGGCTTCTCCCAACTCGAGCGGAACTTGGCGCGGAAAGGCTCGCCGCGCACCAACTGCTGGTAGCCGCCCATTTGCAGCGGCGGCGCATCGAGAACGCGCTTGCTCGGTCGCGAGCTCGACTCGGCCGCGCCGGGATCTTCGTCGGGATACACGTCGATGAGCTTCACGTCGAAGTCCGAGTCTGTGCCGGAGCTGGCGACCTTGAGGTGCGGCGAGATGGGGCCGGCGATGGTCAAATCCTCAGTGAGCGGATCGGTTTCGTACACCAGCACGTCAGGCCGGTAGCTGGCGAAGCGCTGGTCATCGACCATGTAGCGCTGCGGCACTGTGTCAGTTGTGTAGCCCACAAAGGGCACGGGATGGTTGGGGTCGCTTACATACTCATCGACGCTCTTTTCTTCAGTCGGCGGATCGAAACTGAGCTCGCCGCCCGCATGAAAGTAGAGAGTCTTTGCTGCGGCGTTCTTGGGCGGCCACTCGTCATAGCGGCGCCACACGTTGGTTCCCGTCTCAAAGACGATGGCTGTGGGAACCGTCTTGCCTCTGCCCTTCAGATAGTGCTCGAAAAAGGGGAACTGAATGTTGGCGCGAAAGTACTCCGAGGTTTTGGCGTTGAAGTGCACGTCGCCCAAATGGTCGCCGTCGCTGCGTGCCCAGCCGCCGTGCACCCAGGGGCCCTCAACCAACGTTACCGGCGTATCGGGATTGAATTTGCGCATCGCGTAGAACGTGCGGTACGGGCCTTCGAGATCCTCGGCGTCGTACCATCCGCCCACCACCAGCACCGCGCACTTCACATTCTTCATGTGCCGCGACAGGTCGCGCGACTGCCAGTAATCATCGTAGGTGTCGTGTTTGAATTGGTCGTCCCACATCCAGGCCGAACCGTCGAAGTATTTGTCCAGACCGGCTACATTCCCCGCCTGCAGAAAGAATTTGTAGCTATCGGAAGTGCCGAAGTCGAAGGGGACCTCGGGCTTGGGCAACACGGGATTCTGTTGCGGATGGAAGAACGGCGCGTAAAATCCAAAGCCGGCCGCGAGCATGAAGGCGCCGCCGTGGTAGGAGTCGTCGCCGAGGAACAGATCGGTCATGGGCGCTTGCGGGCTGGCTGCGGCGATGGCCGGATGCGAATCGATGATCGAAGCCGACGTAAAGAACCCCGGGTACGAGATGCCCCAGATGCCAACCTTGCCGTTGTTGTTCGGCACGTGCTTCAGGAGGAACTCGACGGTGTCGTAGGTGTCCGAAGAATCGTCCACGTCCTGCGGCGACTTTTTTTCATCGATGTGCGGGCGCATCTCAACCCATTTGCCCTCGCTCATCCAGCGCCCGCGCACGTCCTGGTAGACGAAGATGTAGCCGGCCTCCTCGAATTCGTCGGAGGGACCGAGATGCGGGGGATAGCGATCTTCGCCGTAGGGACCCACGTTGTAGGGCGTGCGATCCATGAGGAAGGGATACGGACCGGGATCGTCGGGGAATGCGGAGACCTTGGGCACATAGACAGCCGTAAACAGCCGCACGCCGTCGCGCATGGGGATGCGGTACTCGTATTTCGTGTAGTGTGCGCGAACAGAGTCCTCGGCGGAGGCCTGCGCCGGAGGCTGCTGCGCACGGGCAAATGGCAAGACAAGAAACTGCGCAGCCAGAACGGCAAAAACAAAGCGTCGCGTTGGAAGCATCGTTGGCCGAAATCTCCTGATCATCCAGAGTAACGCAGCGGGAGGCCGCCAGCCCGACGCACACCCGTCACACGCAGGGCAATTGCATGAAGGAAATTCATTGACTCCAATGGTTCCGATCTGCCCGTGTGGTTCCGATCTGCCCGCGCCGTAGGCGCAATGTTCGTTGGCCCAGCGTTTCAACGCTGGGAAAGCGGACCAAAATAGGTCCCGCAGCCCCGTAGGGGCGGCGCAAGGGGGCAAGTGCGGCCAGGACTGCCCGTTCATGCCATTGCCCTGCGGCCACACGAATTCCGATCGGCATTCGTGTGGCCGGCTTGCTGCAAGCTGCCTGCGGCCGCAGCTCCTCATCAGCCTTCCCCGGCGTAGCGCGGTCTTCCACACAATCTCTGCAATTTCTTATGCGATCCTTATACGATCCTCACGAGCGCTGGTTAATCTAAAGAAGATTCCCCAATAGGCCGCAGGCGCATTCGCCGCCGGGGCTGTCCCTAAAATCCCTACGACTCGAATGAGGAGATCTATGTCAAAGTACAAACTGGAGTACATCTGGCTCGACGGCAAGAAGCCCATACCTGAACTGCGCGGTAAAACGCAGATCAAGAGCTTCGACAAGACGCCCACCCTCGCCGATATGCCCCTCTGGGGTTTTGACGGCAGCTCCACCATGCAGGCCGAGGGCAGCAAGTCCGACTGTGTGCTGAAACCCGTGGCTCTATACCGCGACGGTAGCCGCACGGACGGTTATCTCGTCCTGTGCGAGGTCATGCACCCCGACGGCACCCCGCATTCCACCAACATGCGCGCCACCATCGAAGACGACCCCGACTTTTGGGTTGGCCTTGAACAGGAGTACTTCCTCTATAAAGATGGCCGCCCTCTCGGCTTCCCGGAACACGGACACCCCAGCACTCCCCAGGGCCCATATTATTGCGGCGTCGGCTACAAATACATGGGCAGCATTGCCCGCACGATCGTCGACCAGCATCTGGAACTCTGTCTTGCCGCCGGCATCAATCACGAAGGCATCAACGCCGAAGTCGCCAAAGGCCAGTGGGAGTTCCAGATCTTCGCCAAGGGCTCTGCCAAGGCCGCCGATGACACCTGGATGGCTCGCTATCTGATGATGCGTCTCTGCGAGAAATACGAAGTGGATCTTGTCTTGTATTGCAAACCTATCAAGGGCGACTGGAATGGGTCCGGCATGCATTGCAACTTCTCCACCAAGCACCTCCGCGAAGTCGGCGGCAAGCAGTATCTGGAAGCCCTTATGAAGGCGTTCGAGGACAACATCAGGGCGCACATCGACGTGTATGGCCCGGATAACCATCTGCGCTTGACGGGCCTCCACGAGACGCAAGCCATCGACAAGTTCAGCTATGGTCTCTCCGATCGCGGCGCTTCGGTCCGGTTGCCTGTCAACTTCATCAAGAACGGCTACCGGGGCTACCTCGAAGATCGCCGCCCGAACTCCGAAGCCGATCCCTACCAAATCGTCTCGCGCATTCTGAAGACCGTGAACGGCGTGCCCAAGCCTGGAGTCAAGGAACTGGTTACGGCCTGACCCGCGATTCGCAAAGGTCAGTCAGGACATATCAATCCGGCTGGCTTGGAACCTGTTCCCAGCCAGCTGAAGAAGCAGAAGCGGCGCGGTTCCCATGGACCGCGCTGCTCGCTTTTATCCAGCGCGCAACAGCGTGCGTTTCCTAACGGCTCCTTTATACCTCGCATGTTAAAACGAGAGAACAGGGTGAGGGCGGAGCTTGCCCAAAATCCGGAGCCGGGCAGGCGAGGCCTATCTGATCCGTGCGCCGCAAGTTACCCACCCGTACCCTGAATCCGCAGCCAGAAAGACTGCCCGAAAGATATGACCGCAGGCCATCCAGTGGAATTGGAACCGCTATTCGGAGACTATCCGCTCGACCAGGCCTTCGACGAGATGCGCGAGCCCGGCGGCGAGGTGCGGCCGCCGTATCGCGCCTTGGCCGAGACGCTCGTCAGCCTGCCCGCCGATGAGTTGCAACGGCGCAAGCAGTCGGTCGACCTCGCCTTCCTCACTCAGGGCATCACCTTCACCGTGTACGGCCGCGAAGAGGGAACGGAGCGCATCTTCCCCTACGATTTGCTGCCCCGGCTGGTTACAGCGCAGGAGTGGGACCGCATCGAGCGCGGGCTCACCCAGCGCATCACCGCGCTCAACCTCTTTCTCCGCGACGTTTACTCCGATGCCAAAATCCTCGCCGACCGCATCGTCCCGCGCGAGCTGGTCTACAGTTGCAAGCACTACCGGCGGCAGATGCGCGGATTGCAGGTGCCGCGCAACGTCTACATCGCGGTCGTCGGCTCTGATCTGCTGCGCCTGAACACCGGCGAGTTCGTGGTGCTTGAAGACAACCTGCGCGTGCCCTCGGGCGTAAGCTACATGCTCACCAACCGCCGCGTGATGAAGCGCACCTTCCCGCAACTGTTCGCGAGCTACGGCGTGCGGCCCATCGAGCAATACCCGCAACTCCTGCTGGCCACGCTCCGCTCGCTGGCGCCGGAGGGCCGGCCCGAGCCCAACATCGTTCTGCTCACGCCGGGCGTCTTCAATTCCGCGTACTTTGAGCACACCTATCTCGCGCGCCAGATGGGCATCGATCTTGTCGAAGGCCGCGACCTGGTGACGCACGACAACATTGTCTACATGCGCACGACCGACGGCCTCAAGCGTGTGGACGTGATCTACCGCCGCGTCGACGACGACTTCAGCGATCCCCTCGTCTTCCGTGCCGACTCCGCGCTCGGTTGCGCGGGCCTCTTCAACGCCTACCGCGCCGGCAACGTCACGGTCGCCAACGCCTTCGGCACCGGCCTCGCCGACGACAAAGCCGTGTACGCCTACGTGACGAAGATGATCCGCTACTACCTGAATGAGGACCCCATCCTGCCCAACGTGGAGACGTTCCTGCTCAGCGAGGAGAAAGACCGCAAACATGTTCTGGCTAATCTCGACAAGCTTGTCGTCAAGGCTGTAGGCGAAAGCGGCGGCTACGGAATGCTCATCGGCCCGCACTCCTCGGCCCGCCAGCGCGAGGACTTCGCCCGCCAGATCGAGGCCAACCCGCGCAACTACATCGCGCAGCCCACGCTCGAATTCTCGCGCGCGCCCTGCCTGGTCGACGACCGGCTCGAGCCGCGCCACGTGGATCTGCGGCCCTACATTCTATTCGGAGACAAGGTCAACATCGTGCCTGGAGGCTTGACCCGCGTGGCGCTCGAAAAAGGCTCGCTTGTCGTCAACTCGTCGCAGGGCGGCGGCAGCAAGGACACATGGGTTCTGGAATAAGTTACGTCGCGGCAAATCGGTCGGGACGAGAGAGGAGCACGATGCTATCGCGCGTTGCCGACAGCCTCTACTGGATGAGCCGCTACCTGGAGCGTGCCGAGAACACAGTGCGCCTGCTCGACGTGACCATGAGCCTGATGCTCGACACCGGCGGCGTCAATCCCGAGGCGCGCTGGCAACGCATGGCTGCCGCGCTGGGCAAGCCCGCCGGGGTGGAGTGGAGCGGCGGCCTTGATGCCATGGCGCGCAACCTCGTCTTCGATCATCTCGACCCGTCTTCCGTCACCTACTGCGTAAACGCGGCACGCGAAAATGCGCGCCAGGTGCGCGAAGAAATCTCCACCGAGCAGTGGCAGCGGCTGAACCGGCTCTTTCACCAGATCAACTCGCCTCACACGCAGGCGCAGTTCAGTTCCAGCATGAACGATGCGCTGGCGTTGGTAGTCGACGGCATTCATTTGTTCCAGGGCGTGGGCGACTCGACATGATTCACGGTCAGGGCTGGCAGTTCATCCGCCTGGGCCGGTCGCTGGAGCGAGCCTACGCCACCGCCACGCTGCTTGAGGTGCACCAGTCGGAGCTTTTCCACGCGCATGAGCGGGAAACCTCAGGTTACCAGTACCTCGAGCTCGTCGGTTTGCTGCGCTGCTGCACGGCCTTCGAGGCCTACTGCCAGGTCTATACCGCCGACCTCTCGCCCGGCCGCATGCTCGAGTTCCTGGTGCTCAATCGCGACTTCCCTCACGCCATCCGCTATTGCGTCGACAACATCCGCACCGCCATCGAATCCATCCAGCGCACAAGAGGGCGCCGCTCGCCCGACGAATTGATTGCCGGCGTGGGCAAGCTGCATGCCATGCTGGGCTATACCACCATCAACGAGATCCTGGCCGGCGATCCGGCCGCGTTTCTGCACAACATCCGCGAGCAATGCCTGCGCATTCACGAGCTGATCTACCGCTACTATGTGCACTACTCAATCCAATCGGCGCTCGCAGTCTAACGCCGCTAACTCCGCTAGCCCCGCTAGCTCCGCTAACGCCACCATGAACTTCTATTCCATCCGCCACCTGACGCGTTTCCGCTACTCGCAGCCCATCAGCGAGAGCATCATGGAGACGCGCATGCACCCGCGCTCCGACTCCAGCCAGCATTGCCTCACCTTTTCCCTCTCCGTCAGCCCCCGCTGCCGCGTCTTCAGCTACCGCGACCACCTGGGCAACAACGTCCAGCACTTCGACATTCCCGGCGAGCACAACCAACTCGTGATCGTGGCCGAATCCGTGGTCGAGCAGCAGCCGCTTCCCGACGTTCCCCCTTTTCTCTCGCCCGATGCGTGGGACGAACTGGATGACCTGGTCGAAGCCGGCGATTACTGGGAGATGCTGCTGCCGAGCACTTTTGCCGTGGAGACGCCGGCGCTCGTCGAGCTCGCCAAAAAGCTGGACGTGGTGCGGCGCGATGATCCGCTTCATCTGGTGCTGGAGCTGAATCAGCGGCTGTTCCACTACTTCGATTATGTGCCCCGCTCCACGCGCGTCGACTCGCCCATCGACGATGCCATCCTGAGCTGCAGCGGCGTCTGCCAGGATTTTGCGCACACCATGATTGCGCTGCTGCGCCACGTGCGCATTCCGGCGCGCTACGTGTCCGGCTACCTCTTCCGCGGCAGCGAAGACCACGATCGTTCCACGCCCGACGCCTCGCACGCCTGGGTTGAGGCGCTGCTGCCGCATCTCGGCTGGGTGGGCGTCGATCCCACAAACAATCTGATCGCGCATCACCGGCACATCCGCACTGCGGTGGGCCGCGATTACGCCGACGTTCCGCCCACCCACGGCATCTTCCGCGGCAAGACCGCGAGCGACCTCTACGTGGCCGTCCAGGTGGAGGCCAGCGACGAGCCGCCGCCGCTCGACCGCAAGCTGCCCATCCCCGAGGACTGGAGTGTGCTGGTGGAACGCGCGCAGCAGCCGCCAGAGCCCGCCGTGCCCTTCATTGACTTGCAGCAGATGCAGCAGCAGCAATGAGTAGTTCTCAGCGGCCAGTGGCCAGTTGACGAACGAACACTGTCGTTCCCGCTGCGTGCCGGTTCATCGGAATACCGAGGTGAATGAGAATCGGCTTACACTCGCACCAACGTCGCTCCCGGAGGGAGCGTGGAGATTAGCCCAGGGTGGAGTCCGCCGCGGCGGACGAAACCCTGGGAGCGCAGCACGATAAGACTCCACAAGCCCCGTAGGGGCGACAGAAAGACAAGGATGGATTTTCTCCGCGCGCCTACTTTGCCGGCGTCGCTTCCTCAGCTCCCATCGCTTTCAGCCGCGTCTGCGCCAGCCGCCACGTCGATGTGGGAATGGCAAGCACTTCCTTCGGCTTCTCCAGCTTTCGGTAGTCGGCAATCGCGATGTCGCGCTCGCCATACTGCTCCGCGATGCGCCCCAGCACATACCAGACCTCATCGTTCGGCTCATCGAGATCCCAGTCGTCCATGGCGCGCAGCAGCAGGTCGTGGGCCTCCTTGGTGTTGCCCGTCTCGGCGTAGAGGCACGCCAGGGTGTGCAGAATGGCCGGCGAGTCCTTTTGCATCTCGGTTGCGCGAATGGCCTTGGCGATATCGTCCTGCTCCACCTTGCCCGTAAAGAGCGCAAACCACGCGATGCCGTTCAGCAGTTCGGCGTTCTCCTTGCCCTGTGCCGCCAGTTTTTCTCCCCAAGCGCGGGCGGCCGCGAAGTCCCCGCGATTGCCCTCGATCTGCATCTTCATGTTCAGGGCGTCGCTGTCGTTTTCCAGCAGCTTGAGCCGCTCGTCGGCCAGCGCCATGGCGTCGTCGAAGCGGTTGAGCCCCATGAGCGCCTCCACGTTGTACTGGAAGGCCTTCTTCGATTCCGGCACCTGCTTGACCAGCGCCGAGGAGACGTCGAGCAGGCCGGCAAAGTTGTCCTGGAGTGAGTAGCCGAAGGCGAGAGCGAGTTGGATGTTGGTGCGCTCGCGATCGTTGGCGGCATCCTTCAAACCCGGCTCAAGGATCGCGACGCCCTGAGCGACGGTGGGCTTGGTGCCCACCAGCATGGCCGCCGCGGCCAGCTTCATCTTGCGCGCGTCGGGCGCTCCGCCCTTGGTCCAGAAGCGCGGAAAGACGGGCCCTCCGAGCGGATCGTCGCCGCCTTCCAGGTGCTGATCCTCGCGCAGCCAGTCGACAAGCACCTTGGCGCCCCTCAGGTCGCCCGCCTGGATGCGGTCCAGCATTTCCAGGGCGATGGAGTTGGGTTCGTCGATCGTGTCCAGCAGCTTATACTGCCCGTCTTCCTTGACGATGTAGTTGGTTACGGTATTGCCGCCCAGAACCTCCACCTTCTCCCGGTATCCGGTCGTGTCGTCGCCGTCGCCCTTGGGATCGAGCATCTGCAGCAGAATGTCTTCGGTGACATCCAGCGAGCTGCCCTCGCGGGCCAGTTCGCTGTTCATTTTCTTGCCGCTGTCGAGCTCCTCTTTCAGTTTGTCGGCATCCGTGGCTTTCAGAACCTTGACCCCATTTCGGCTGAGCAGGGCGGCGAAGCGGTCTTCCGTCATGTTGGAATCGAAGGGAACCAGGGCGAAGCGCTTGACCATGTCGGCGGGCGTGTTGGCGAATTTCACGTCCTCGTGGTGTTGTGCGCCGCGCAGCATGTTAGCCAGCCCCAGTGTGTGCGCGGCATCGTCGCCGGCCGCGCCGGCCTGCAGAAAGTCGGCCGCCTGCGGATATTGCCTCATGTTCATCAGCATCTCGCCGGCGGTGCGAGCCGTGTCTTTGAATGAGTTGTCGTCCGTGGAGCGCTTGTTGGCTTCAGCCAGGCCCGCTTTGCTCTCCTGCATCATGGCCATGCTTGCGGCCAGCAGCGCCTTGGGCTCGGGATTGAGGCCTTGCGCGGCTTTGTAGGCGCCGGCGAAATCGCCGCCGTAGAAAAGAGCGAAAGCGAGATTGTCTTCGATGCCCAGGTCGGCCAGCTTGTCCTGGCCCAGCGCCTCATACTCCACAATCGCTTCTTTCATGTGCGATTGGCCGCTGTAGCGGCGGCCGACGGCGTCGTATTCGAGCAGGATGGCCAGGTCGCCCTGCGCGGAGTGATCGTCGGGATCGAGCTTGATGGCGGCGCGATAGGCGTCCGCCGCCCCGGTCAGGTCGCTGCCGGCGCGCAGATTGCGGCCGACAAGGTCGTGCTTGAGGATATCCGCGAGCACACGTTCGGCCAGCGCGGAGTTCGGATCGAGCTTGACCGCCTGGCGAGCCTCGGCGCGCGCGGCCTCGCCCATCCCGGCCTCGAGCAGCACGTTGGCCAATTGCAGGTGGTGCACGGCCGCGTTGGGATTTTGAACGATAAGAGCTCGATAGCTGGCCAGCGCTTCTTTCACTTTTCCGTCGCGCAGCAGGGCCGCGCCTTGCGGTTCAAAGTTGACCGGAATCGCGGGACCGGCGAGGAGATCGGCCACCTCACCGCGCAGCGCCGTCGCCTCGGCAACGGTGTAGCGGCGCTTGACCGAGTCGAACACAAAGTGCGCCAGGATCGCGCCGTCCTTATCCGTGGCGAACTTCTCCGTCAGCAGCGCGGGGCCGATCGCGATGGAAGCATCTTTGGGCAGTTCCTTGGGGATGAACCCCGCGGGCGGGATCAGGCGGTAGTTCCATTCGATCGTGAATGGCGCGTTCAGCCACCAGTCGGCGGTGCGCGGCTTTTTCGGCTTGTCGGGGCCGGTGTTCTTCTTCTGTTCGGTGTCGTCTTTTCGCTTCAGCTCATCGGGCAGGAGCTGGAAGAGCCTGTCGACGCGGATGGCGGCCTGCGCATTCTCAAGGCCGGTGAAGCCGCGCTTGGCCTTTTCGCAGCCGATGGTCAGCTCAAATTGCTTGGAGAGATCGGCGGGGTCGGTACGGTCAACTTTCGTCAGATCGTCGGAGACGTACTCGGAACTGACGTAGCCGCGCAGCCCCTCGCGCGTGTCCTTGTCCGGCTTGTCGGCGTAGTAGGCGCGATAGGCCGACTCGTAGACGCCCTTGGGCTGCGTGATTTCGACGACGTTCGCCGGGCCGTTGTCCGTCAACGTGAACTCGCGCGTTTCCACCAGGCCGTTGTCTTTGGATGACGATTCCGGCGTCTTGACGAGCGCATTGGTCGTGGCGCTGGCGATGAGCGCCAGCCGGCCCTGGTCGCCCATGGGCAACTGGCCCAGATGAGCGTAGCGGTCCGTAGCGTCGATCCACAGCGGATTCTTGCCGGGAACGTAGACGATGGCGTGATCGAACACCCCCATGCCGGGCAGTTCGGCGGGAACGTCGATGCGCGATTCGACATTGAGGAGCGCGACATTGGCGGGAATGCCCGCGGCGCGCAGCATGGCAACCAGCAGCGTGGCCTTGTCCTTGCAGTCGCCGTATTTCTTGGCCAGTGTTTCGGCGGGGTCGTGCGGTACGATGGCCGCTTCGCCGAACTCGATGCCGGTGTAGCGCACCTCGCGGTCAAGGTAGTCGACAATCGCGGCTTCCTTGTCGGCGGCCGACTTCTTCCCCGCGATCAACGGATCAACGACGGCCTTGACAGCGGCGGAATTGGCGCGGCTATCCACAATCTTTGCGTACTCGGCCGCAACCCGCTGCCAGGACTCGCCGGTGGAGAATGCGATGGCGGGAAAGCGGATGGCATCCGGCGGGAGATAGGGCTCGCGCGGCTCGATGCCTTCCAGCGAGCCGGCGTCGATGCTAAGCATGATGCGCCCTCCTGATTCGGTGCGCACGGGCTTCACATCGGGGAGCAACCGCAGACCTGTCCGCAGTGGCAGGGCAGCGGGAGCATCGAAGACGGCGCGGCTGTGCGCGACTGGCACGTTTTCTTGGCCGAGGTCGATGCGTCCGGCGAGTCCCTGCGCAAAGAGCGGCTCCGTATCCGCCAGGGTGAACTCTTCTTCCACCACGACGCCGGGAGCTATGGCCGGAAACGGCGCGTGCAGGCGCTTGCCATCGCTGTAGGTTTTGTAGTCGCCGCCGCGTGCCGGAGCCTCCGTGATGGTGTTCGGGTCGAGGGTGTGGACCGTGAAGTCCGGCGCGATGACTCGTGCGCGGATCACGGGCCGCGCTTCATGCCAGGGCTCCCAGCCCACCGAGAGAGCGTCCCAGCCCTCGGCGCCCTTCTGCGTGAGCACCTTGTAAACGAAGTGGCCGACATGGACCATGCGCCCGGCTTCGTCGAAGGTGAACGTTTCATCTTCAACCAGTTCGACGACATTGGCGCCATCGGGCACAGGCATCGCCGATGCGGCCTCGTACAGCGTCTTGGGATCGACGGAGAAGTGCGGTGCGGCCCAGGGATCAACAGTCGGGCTCGCGGTTGCGCCTGCAGACGGGCTTGCCGCCGATTGCGTTTGCGCTGCTGCGGGAGCGGCGGCCGCTATGAACACGAATAGAAGACAAGCCAGCGAAGGACGCACAGAGAAATAGGACACAGGACACCCGGCGGTATGGAATGTGAACACAACGGTAAACCGGGCGGAACGGATAAGCAAGCTGAAGCGCACAGACAGGGCGGATCACCGCGCATTGCGGCGAACCGCTCGGTCGCAGGGTTCGATGCGTCCTGCCTATGGAGCGTAAGCCGGCCGTACGCGGGTGAAGTAATCGATGGAGCGGTAGTCGGCCCGGCCGCTTCCATCGATGAAGTGCGTGAAAATCTCCGCACGCAGTCTTCCATTGCGCTCGAGCGAGAGCGTAATCTCCGACCTTTGGGAGCTCGTACTTTGCTTGGCGAGTAATGCCGCGGCGGAGTCGGAATCGACACTCGCCGCAAACACCTTCGCCTTCAGCACGCCCCAGTCGCACGGGTCCGGGTGACACGCGCCATAGGGGTGGATCTTCTTATCCCGAATCTCGATCCGCACCAGTCCGCGCGTCTTCGGATCGACGTTGACCCAGGTTCCATTCATGCTGCCGATAACGGCCGGCGTTTGCGCGGATGCGACGGGCGCGCTCCACACCGTCAACATGCCCGCCACGGCGATCGTTGAAATCAAGGCGAGACAAACAAAGATTGCAAAGACTTTCATGGCGTTCTCCAACCACGCCGCATTATAAGCCCGGTTTCTCTTCTTCTACGGCACGCCGCCGGCGTCAACCCCGCCACGTTATTCGCTCTGCCTGTCCTCCGCGGTAGAATCGAAACGGAGACGCAATCGGAATGAAGGAAATCGTCTTTGAAGTTGCGCAGGAGGCTGACGGCGGATTTACCGCCGAAGCGATTGGCGAAAGCATCTTTACGCAAGCCGATAGTTGGGAAGAGTTGAGAGCCAACGTGAGAGAGGCCGTTCAAGCGTTCTACTTCGACTCTGTTCCGCCCGCTTCGATCCGTCTGCGCCTGGTTCGCGACGAAGTGCTGGCCGTCGCATGAAACTGCCGCGTGACCTGAGCGGACGCTCGCTCGTAAAGCACCTCTCGAAGCACTGGGGATACCGGCAGGTCCATCAGGTTGGCAGCCATGTCATTCTTGAAACCCAGCAGCCTACGCCTCATCGCATCGCGGTCCCGGCGCACAATCCACTTCGAATCGGGACGCTGAACGCGATCCTTGCTGCCATTGCCGCGCACAAGAATGTGGCCAAAGAAGAGATTCTCAAAGGCGTTTGACGGCCTGCCGGATCGCAAAATCGAGACCCGGGAATCCACAAGCTCTCCCCGCATTCTGGTCCCGCATCCTTGGAGCGCGTTCGGTCCGAGACAAGTTAGGGCGTTCAACCGGCCTTCCGCACCTCCGCCGCAATCTTCCTTAGCTCCGGCAACACATTCCCCAGAGCCACAGGCGTCGCATCGCGCTTGCCTAGAGCGAAGTACACATCGCGATAGTGCCGGTAGAGCTGCTCGTAGACGGCCGCCGATTTCGCATCGGGCTCGACAGTTCGGAACGGCAGGCAGACCGCGGCCTGCGCCTCTTCGATGGTTTTGTAGGCTCCTGCGGCGAGCAACGCAAAGATGCCCGAGCCCAGGCTCGTCGGAATCCCCGCCGGCACCAGCACCGGCTTGTTCAGCACGTTGGCATAGACGCGGTTGAGGATTTCGTTCTTCTGCGGCACGCCGCCTGCATTGATCACGCAATCGATGCGCACGCCGTACTCGGCCATCCGCTCCAAAATGATGCGCGTGTGGAAGGCCGTGCCTTCAATGGCGGCAAAGAGCTCGTCCTGCGCCGTGTGAATCAGGTTCCAGCCCAGCGTCACGCCGCCCAGTTCGGGATTGACGAGCACCGTTCGGTCCCCGTTGTCCCAGCTCAGGCGAAGGAGTCCCGTTTGCCCGGCCTTGTACGCCTCAAGCCCCTCGGAGAGCGCGGCAACCGTGGTTCCGGCGCGCTTCGCAATGGCGTCAAAGATGTCGCCCACCGCCGAGAGCCCCGCCTCGATGCCTGTGTATTGCGGATGCACGCTGCCCGGCACCACGCCGCACACGCCGGGAACCAGCTCCGCTTTGCGCGCCATGGCGATGACGCACGTGGAGGTGCCCACAACGTTCACCGCGTCGCCTTCGCGAATGTTGGAGCCGATGGCGTCCCAGTGCGCGTCGAATGCGCCGACCGGAATGGGGATTCCCTCGCGCAGTCCCAGCGCCGCAGCCCACTTCCCCGAAAGATGCCCCGCCAGGTGATCGCTGGTCAGGTACTCGCCACCCATCTTGGCGCGCACGCCGGCAAACAGCGGATCGACGGCGACGAGGAACTCCTCGGGCGGCAGCCCACCCCACTTGGGATTCCACATCCACTTGTGCCCCATGGCGCAAACGCTGCGCTTGAGCCCGTTCACCTCCGTCACGCCGCACAGTGTCGCCGCCACCATATCGCAATGTTCGAGCGCGGTTGCGAACCGCCCGCGCTTCTCCTCGTTGTGGCGCAGCCAGTGCAGCAGCTTGGCGAATCCCCACTCGTGCGAGTAGACGCCGCCGCACCACTCGATGCCCTCGAACCCCAGCTCGTGCGCCTTGCGCGTGATCTCCTCGGCCTCGGCGAAGGCGCGATGATCGCACCACAGGTAGTATTCGTCGAGCGGCTCAAGTCCTTCGCCCACGGGAATCACGCTGGAGCCGGTGGTGTCGAGCGCGATCGCCGCAACCTGCGCTCCGTCGATGCCCGTGCTCTCGAGCGCATCCTTCGTTGCGGCCGCGAGCGCGGCCATCTGGTCGGCGTGCGACTGCGTGGCGTGGTTCGGATCGTCGCGGCGGCGGTGCAGCGGATAACTTGCCGAAGCTGTGCCGATCGGCCCCTTCTTGCTGTCAACGAGAGTGACGCGAACGCTGAGTGTGCCGAAGTCGACCCCGGCGACGATGGCCATGGAACCCTCTCCTTCAGTAAACGCTTGCTGATCCGCTGACCAGACTACACCATAGCCCAGGAGAGGCGCAGCGACCAGGAGAACGAGGGCAGGGCAATTGCATGAAGGAAATTCATCGACTCCAGTGGCTCCGATCTGCCCGCGTGGTTCCGATCTGCCCGCGCCGTAGGCGCAATGTTCGTTAGCCCAGCGTTTCAACGCTGGGAAAGCGGACCAAAATAGGTCCCGCAGCCCCGTAGGGGCGGCGCAAGGAGGCAAGTGCGGCCAGGACTGCTCGTTCAGGCGATTGCCGTGAGAACGATGGAGCAAGCGACCCAGAAACTCCGGAAAGGGGATCCGTCACTTCTTTCTGCCGGGCAACAGCGCAGTCAGCTTGCTGAAGATCCCGGGCTTCGCGGGCGGAGCAACGGCCTGCGGCTTGGCTGGCGGTGCGGACGATGCAGGCTGCCCAGCTTGCGGCTTTTCCGCGGCAGGCTGCCCCCGGAGCCCGGCGTCCGCACTTGCGCCACTCGGCGCGCCATCCACCACTCGCGCGTGCGCGAGCTGCGGCGTCGGCGCATCCCCTTGGTTCTTGACCAGGATCGTGATCCGGCGATTCGACGGGTCGTAGGGATTGCTTTTCACGCGCAGCATCTGGTCGGCGAAGCCGCGCACCTGCGTTACCTGGTCGCCGCGCACGCCGTCCTCCTGCAACAGGCGGCGCGCGGCGTTGGCGCGGTCGGCCGAAAGCTCCCAGTTGCTGTAGTTCGCGTCGTTGGAGTATTGCGCCGCGTCCGTGTGTCCTTCGATGAGTAGTTGGTTGGGCAGCGTCTTCAGCTCCGCGGCAAGCAGCGCCAGCATTTCCTGGCCGCTCGGGCTCAGGCACGCGCTGCCGCTTTGATAGAAGGTGCCGTTCTTGTCTTCGATCATCTCGATCCGCAGGCCTTCGGGAGTAATCGTGATCTCGATTTGCTTGATCAGCTTCTCCAGATCCTTGCGCTCCTCAATCTCCCGCTCGAGCTTTTGCTTGAGCTCCTCGAGCTTCTGCTGATTCTGGTCGGCTGGGGACGCCGTGCTCGCGCCGATTCCCATCCCGGTTCCCGACATCGTGGTTCCTAGCAGGTTTCCCGTTCCCTTCGGATCGTTAAAGTAGCCGGCCACCGCTTTCTTCACCGGATCGCTCTGGCCCATCAGCCATAGCACAATGAACAGCGACATCAGCGCGGTCACGAAGTCGGCATAAGCCACCTTCCACGCGCCGCCGTGGTGGCCGCCGTGACCGCCCTTCTTCTTGATCACAATGATGGGTTGTGCCTTCGCCGTCATTCAGTCGTTCAGCCCCTTAGTCCCTTAGTCCCTCAGTCCCTCGGTCCCTTGGTCCCTTGGTCCCTGCTTTTACGCCGCCGCCACCGCCTGCACCGGCTCCGTTTTGTTCTTGCAGTTCTTCTCCATTTCGTCGAAGTTGGGCCGGGCGTAAGCGGGAATCGCGCGCCGCCCCAACTCAATCGCGATCATGGGCGCGGAGCCTTTCAGAAACGCCAATAGAAGCACCCGCAGCACATGCAGATAGTCGTTGTGCTCGTCGGCCTGCTTGCGCATATTGGCGGCCAAGGGGCCGACCACGCCGTAGCAGAGCAGGATGCCGAGAAACGTACCCACCAGAGCCGCGGCCACGTGCTTGCCGATCTCTTCGGGCGGCCCGCCAAGCGAGCCCATGGTGATCACCACGCCCAGCACAGCAGCCACAATGCCCAGGCCCGGCAAAGAATCGGCCACGGTTGACAGTGCGTCGACCGGTGCGATGGCCGCGGCGTGATGCACGTCCATGTCCTGCTCCATCATCTGGTCCATGTCAAACGGTTCCACGCCCCCCGTGATGGCGGTGCGCAGTGTGTCGCAAACAAAGTCGCGCGCATGATGATCGTTGAGAAACTCGGGATAGTTCTTGAAGATCGTGCTTTCCGAGGGCTTTTCCACGTCCATCTCCACGGACAGCAATCCTTCTTTCCGCACCTTGTTCAGGAACTGGTACATCATCTTGAGCGTGCTCAGGTAGCGCGCCTTGGTGAAGGGCGAGCCTTTGAGTGATGCGGCGAGCCCGGCGGCGATGTCCTTGAGGATGCGGATCGGATTGGCCACCAACAGGGTTCCCGACGCCGCCCCCACAATGATCAGGAGTTCCGCAGGCTGCAGAAGGACTAACATGTGGCCTTTCTCCATGAGAAAGCCTGCGATGATCGCGGCAAACACGAGGAAGATGCCTACGATGGCAAGCATGTCGCATCCTCCACTGGAGCGGGTAGCGCGTTGCTGGCTGCCGCGATGGTTGCACGGTTCCCTCCCGCGCAACTGCTCGCTTCCATGGCCTTCCGCGCGCGTTCAAGCAGTTGCGCCAGCGTTTCGCCGCAATCGCCGGAGGCCTGAGCCGCGCCGATGCTTACGGTAAGCGTGACGCGATCGCCCCACCAGCGGAAATCCGCGGTACGGGCCAGGCCGGTAATGGTCTGCGCGTGCGCCGCCAGCATCTCCGCGCTGCGCTCGTGCGCCAGGATAAGGAACTCATCGTCGCCCCAGCGGGCCATCTCCTCGGCTGGCCGCAACCCTTGCGCCACTGCGCGCCGCACCTTCTCCAGCATCGCGTGGCAGGCGGCCGCGCCGTGCGTCTTGCGTAGCTCCTGCGCCTGATCCACGCCGATCCACAAAATACCAAGGGGTGCGCCGCCGCGCGCAAAATCGTCGAACTCCAACTGTAGCCGTTCCTGAAACTCACCGCGGCTCTTCTCGCCGCCGCTGTCCTCGCCGGTTTCTCCGTGGGGCAGCGCGTCAAGGCTCTCGGCGGGATGAAAGAGCGCCGCGGCGCCGATGCGCCCGCCCAGGCCGTCGCGCAGAACCAGAACCCATGCGATCACAGGCACGCCATGGCCCAGCTTGTGCCGCGCGCACACCAACGCCCGCCGCCCTTCCGGTGGCGCAACGCAGATGTGGATGACCCCATTCCCGCCTTCCTCGAATAGCAGCCCCTCAAGGCCTTCCGGAAGCGGCTGCGCAAGCACCTCCATCGCGGCGTAGCCGGTGATGCCTTGCGCGGCCTGGTTCCAGAAGATCACCTCGCCCTCCGCGCCAACCAGCGCCATGCCGTCTGGCAGGCTGTCGAGCGCAGCTTCGAGCAGTTCGGTGCGGTCGGTCATCGCAGCGCCTCTCCAGCCCTCGTCCAAGTCCCATAGCCGATCCACGCGCCAGCGGCAGGTTCAGCCATGGGCACACCGCTTCAAACGGCGCTCACTTAGTTCCATCGGCCCACGCCGCTGCAACTTCATTGCACGATGCCGCAATGAGGGAATTCCAATGTGGAAAATGATGCGCCGCGCAACCGCAGCCACACGACGGCTTGCGCACTGAATGCTGCGTCTGCCTGCATCAGAAAGAATGGAGGTTCTCGGCTGCTAGAAACTCCGCACCCACTCCAGGATCGACCGCACGCCAATCCCGCTGGGCCCTTTGGCGATGAACGGCCGCGAATCCTCCACCCACGCCAACCCTGCGATATCAAGATGGATCCACGGCGTGTCCTCGGCGAAAACGTGCAGGAACTCCGCGGCGATGATGGCCCCGCCCCAGCGTCCGCCGGTGTTCTTGATGTCGCCGATGTCCGACTTGATCAAGTCCGCGTACGCATCGCCCAGCGGCAGCCGCCAGAACTTCTCGCCGGAAATCGCCAGCGCGGACTCAAAATTGGCATACGCCGCGTCGTCGTTCGAGAAAGCCCCGGCAGTGATCTTGCCCAGCGCGACCGAGATGGCGCCGGTCAGCGTGGCCGCGTCAATCAGGTGCGTTGCGCCGAGTTGCCGCGCGTAAGTGAGCCCGTCCGCCAGCACCAGCCGTCCCTCGGCATCGGTGTTGATGATTTCGATGGTCTTGCCCGACATGGCGGTCTGCACGTCGCCGGGCTTCTGCGCTGTCCCCGAAGGCATATTCTCCGCCGCACAAACAATCGCGATCACCCGCACCTTCGACTTCAGCAGCGCAATGGCGCGCATCGCGCCGATCATCGCCGCGCCACCGGCCATGTCGTACTTCATCCTCTCCATGTTGTCGGCCGGCTTGATGGAGATGCCCCCGGTATCGAACGTGATGCCCTTGCCCACGAGCCCGAGCACAGGCCCATCCTTCACCCCGTCGGGCTCGTACCGCAGAACGATCAGTGCGGGCGGCTCCGCGGAGCCCTGTGCCACGCTCCAGAAAGCGCCCATCTTCAACTCGTGCAGCTTCTCCGTGGAGTGGACCTCCCACTGCAAGCCCACTTCCTGCGCCATCAGCGCCGCGCGCTGGCCAAGGATCGTAGGCGTCAGCTTGTTCCCCGGCTCGTTCACCAGAGAGCGGGCGAAGTTCTGGCTCTCCCCTACGATGACGCCCTCGCCAAACGCCAATTCCACTTGGGCGCGGTCCGCATCGGCCGGAGCCGCAATGGTCAACGACTGGATGCTCTGGTCCTTGCGGTCGCTGCGGTAGGTGTCGGGATCGAAGTCGCCCACGAACGCTCCCTCCGCGGCAGCGCGGGCCATCGTGTCTAGCGGACCTTTGGAAAAGTTCTCGGGCAGCGTAAAAACAAGCTCCCGAACACCGCGCGGCTTGGCGAAGCGGACGGCGGTTCCGGCGGCCTCACGCACCGTATGGATGGTAGCCTTGGCCATCTTTCCGAGCCCGACAATCAGCAGTCGCTTGGCGGCGAGGCCCGCCGGGGCGTGAAGGAGCACCGTCTCATTGGCGCCAGCCTTATATTCCCCGGTCCCGAGCACGCCTGCCGCTGCGGCCAGAACCGCCGGATCGGAAGTCAGCAGCGTGGGCTGGGGCTTGGCGTCAGAGCCTTTTTCGGTTTGGGCGTCGGCGGCCAGAACGGCCAGAAGTTCGGTAGCAATCCCCGTGATCGGGGCAACGGAGAGTTCAGTTCGCATGGTGCCTATTCTTCACGGATCGCTCGGCTTGTGGCAAATCACCGCATGTCTGGGCCACGCATCGCTTCGCGCCCGCCGCCATGGAAATATTCAACCAACCTCGATGCCAACAAAGGTCACTTCATTACAGATTGACATAAATACGATCCATGACATATCATGTATTAATGACAATAGATGTCGAGAACTCGAAAAATGTCATTGACTTAGAAGATGTCAAGGCGCGTGTCAACGACAACGGCCGCATCGTCATCCCCGCCGAAATCCGGCAGCGCATGGGAATCAAGCCTGGAGATACGCTCTTCCTGACCCTGGAAGGCGACGTCCTGAAGGTTGAATCGTATCTCGCCCGCATCCGCCGCATTCAAGAGAGCATGCGCGCCCTCATTCCCGGCGATCGCCTGCTCTCCGATGAGTTAATCGCCGATCGCCGTGAAGAGGCTCGCCGCGAGATGGAGGAGTGGCTTGGATAACCCGGCCGTTCTCGATGCATCCGCCCTGATGGCTCTGATTCGCGGCGAACCGGGCGCCGATATCGTAGTCTCCTGTCTGTCGCGCGCCATAATCAGCGCGGTAAACCAGGCCGAGGTGCAGACCAAGTTGGTCTCCGCCGGAATCGACGAGGTGCTAGCATGGTGGCACATCACCGAGGCCCGCTGCCCTTCGGTCCCTTTTGACGAAGAACAGGCGCGCATTGCCGGGGGCCTGGTGCGAATCACCCGCCCCTACGGCCTCTCCCTCGGCGATCGCGCCTGCCTGGCACTTGCCATCCGGCGCAAAGCCACCGTTTACACCACTGACGCCGCCTGGAAGAACCTCAACCTTGGAATCGAAGTCGAAGTGATCCGTTAGCTTCCCCAATCCCGCTCCGGCCCCACTCCCACCCTCGCGTTGCATCCTCTCAGCCGCTCTTCGAGAAGAGATCTGCCCAAAGCTAGCCAAACCGCGCGAACGCGCGTCACCTCCCCGCCGCACCAGAAGCTAGGAGCTAAAAGCTAGCAGCTAGAAGCTGTCTTACCGCCCCCCGCGATGCTTGTTCGCATTCACCGCCGCCCGCGACTCCCGATCCGCCTCCCGCCGGCGCTCCGTCTCCCGCTTGTCCCAATCCTGCTTGCCCTTGGCCACCGCCAGCTCGCATTTCACCCGCCCCTTGCGGAAGTAGAGCCGCGTCGGGATGAGCGTATGTCCCTTGATTTGCGTCTTGGAGAGTAGCTTGCGAACCTCATTGCGGTGCAGCAGAAGTTTGCGGGTGCGCGTCTCGTCGTGGTTGGCGATGTTTCCGTGGGAGTACGGCCCGATATGCATGTTCAGCAGGAACGCCTCGCCATCCTTGATCAGGCCGTAGGAGTCTCGCAGGTTGGCCTTGCCCTCGCGGATCGACTTCACTTCCGTCCCGCGCAGCGCCACGCCGGCCTCGAATTTCTCCAGAAGAAAGTAGTTGTGGCTCGCCGCGCGGTTGTGCGCGGCGTCGCGCTCGCCGCTGGCCACGGGATCGCGGGGCTTCGCCGCCTTCTTGGCGGCCGCGGCGTCTTTTTGAGCGATTACATGGCTGGTTTGGCGGGCCATCGGGAGGCGTCCTTGAATTCTCATCGTAGCATCGGGACGCATTCCAGCGGCTTTCCATCGGCGGCGGGTGGAGCTTTGTTAGAATGAGGGAGCGTTTTCCCGAGAAGATCGGCAGAATGAATTACATCCGAACGCCCGCAGGAGACGCCCACCGCAGCCCGCAAACGCTGGCCGTGGCACGGGAACGCGGACCCGTGGCAATGCCGGGGAGCCGTATGAACCGCCGCACGCCCGCACAGGCCGTTGCCGCAATCATGGCATTCAGAATGAAACTCGCCATCGCGCTCCTTGCCGCCGCGGCCGGCATTGGACTGGCAGCGTCGACTCTTCATGCGGAGTCGTCCAACAACGACTTCAAGCGCGGGCAGACCGCCGAGGCGCGCGAGGACTACGATGCCGCCTTCGACCTCTACCAGAAGGCGTACAACCGCGATCCCAGTGACCCGCGCTACAAGATCGCGCTCGCGCGCGTGCGCGTCACCGCCTCATCGGTGCACATCACCAAAGGCCGCAAGCTGGCGCAGGCGGGCGACCTCCAGGGTGCGCTGGCGGAGTTCCTCCATGCCGCCGAGATCGACCCTGCCAACGAGGGTGCGCAGCAGGAGATTGCGCGCCTGCGGCAGAAGCAGGGCGTCGCTGCGCCCGCGCCCGAGGTAGGCCTGCCCCAGCCGGCCGCCGCGGAGCAGGAGCTTGAGTCGGTCGAGGCTCCTCCCGAACTCAAGCCGCTCACCAACGAGCCGCTCTCGCTGCACATGGCGGAAGATACCAAAGTGGTCTATGAAGCCATCAGCAAGGCTGCCGGTGTGAATGTCCTCTTCGACCCCGACTTCAACTCCAAGCGCATTCAGGTGGACCTGAACAGCGTTTCGCTGCTCGATGCCCTGCGCATCGTGGGCGTGATGTCGAATACCTTCTGGCGTCCAGTCACCAGCAACACCATCTTCGTCGCGCAGAACTCCCGCACCAAGCGGCAGGAGTTGGACGAGCAGGCAGTACAAACCTTCTATCTCACAAATGCCTGGCAGCAGAACGACCTGAATGACGTGCAAACCGCCCTGCGCAACGTGATGCCCAACGCCAAGGTCTACGGCGTGCAGAGCCAGAACGCCATCGTAATGCGCGGCACGCCCGACGAGCTCCTGCTGGCGCAGAAACTCATCGACGATCTCGACAAACCGCGCGGCGAAGTAGTGGTCGACATTGCCGTGCTCGAGGTGAGCAAGAACTGGGAAAGAACGCTGGGCATCTCGTGGCCGAGTAGCATCGGGGTCTCCCTGCAGCCCAACTGCGCGGCGACAGGTGGTTGCAACTCGTCCAGCAGCACCTCCAGCACTACCGGTACTACCGGCACCGGCACCGGCACAACCACCACAAACCCGACTCTTTACACTCTGGCCCATCTCAACTCCACTGATTTCGCCATGAGCGTGGGATCGGCCACGCTCAATCTGCTGTTGACCGACAACAACACCAGGGTCCTCCAGAGTCCCCGCATCCGGGCCACCGATGCGCAGAAAGCCACCATGAAGATCGGCTCGCGGATTCCCATCGCCACAGGGTCCTACCAGACCGGCGCGGCGACGGCTTTGGTCAGCTCGCTGGTCAATACCCAGTTCCAATACCAGGACGTGGGCGTCAATATCGAGATGACGCCCAGCATCCACTACGACCGCGATGTCACACTCAAGATCAAGATCGAGGTCTCGGCCGAGAGCGGAACGGAAACCATCAGCGGCGTTACCGAGCCCATCATCAGCCAGCGCGTCGTCGACCAGACCATCCGCCTGCGCGAGGGCGAGGCCAGCATCCTCGGCGGCATCCAGAACAAGCAGGAGCAGAACAACTGGAACGGCATCCCCGGCCTGAGCGCGATTCCCATCCTCAAGTACATCTTCGGATCAAAGGACCACACCATCCAGGACGACGATATTGTGTTCGTCGTGGTCCCGCATGTCGTGCGCTCGCAGGAGCTGGATCAGGCCAATCTGCGCGTCATCGACACCGGCGAAGGCCAATCGATCGATCTGCGCCACACCGACCAGGGTGCAGCGCCCACGGCGACGCCCACCGCGCGGCCAACCGCTCTGGAGCAGCCGGCCGTGGGCACGGTTCCCGGGCAGAGTGCTGTGGTGGCCGCTCCCGCCATGCTCGATCAGCTCCGCGCGGCAGCAGCGGCCGCCGGAGCCCCGCCAACGCCTGCGCAAGTTGCCGTTCCTCCGCCCAGCGTGCCGCCCGTTGCTCCGGCTGCGTCGCCAACCGTCCTGGCGGCTGCTCCGCCACCTGGCGCGGCGGCTGCTCAATCAACCGGCTCGCCCGCAACTTCACCTGGAGCCCAGCCGGCTCCTGCCGCCGCGGCACAGACCTCACCGCCCGCCGCCGCCTCACCCGCCGGCGTCAGCTTCGCCCTCAACGCACCGGCTGCTCCACCAGCCACCGGCGCCACCTTCCAGGTCCCGGTGGTGTTGAACGGCGGCACGGATATTGCCTCGATCGCGTTGCAGATGCACTACAATCCGGCGAAACTCATGCTCGTCAACGTTTCCGCCGGGGACTTCTTGACCCGCGACGGGCAGGCTGCGCCTCCAATCCACGCGGACGAACCGGCGGGGAACCTGGTCATCGGTATCTCGCGCCCGCCGGGAACGCACGGCGCAACCGGTACGGGGGTGGTCTGCGTTCTCACCTTCCAGGCCAAGGCTTCGGGCGCGAGCGATTTGACCATCAGCCGCGTCTCCATGGTGAACAGTGCGCAGCAGCAATTGCCAGCCGGGGGCGCGCAAACTAGCATTGTGATTAAGTAAGGAGCCTCGAAGATGAGCCTTCATCTTCCCATCCCGACGCGCCGCGAGCGACAGGGGGTCGCACAGCGGGGACTAGAGGTGGCTCCGAGACCCGGTGTCCGCGGGGTGAAGGAACGGGGCCTTACGCTGGTCGAGCTCATCGTCACCGTGGCGATCCTCACCATTTTGGCCACCGCCGCGCTGCCGCTCGTGCGCTTCCAGGTCAAGCGGCAAAGGGAGCGCGAGCTGCACTACGACCTCTGGATGATGCGCGACGCCATCGACAAGTACAAGGACGCGGCCGATAGGGGCGCCTTCCAGACCAAGGTCGACAGCCAGAACTACCCGCCCGACATGGATACGCTGGTGAACGGCGTTGACGTGCAAGGCAAGAAGCTGAAGTTTTTGCGCAAGATCCCGGTGGACCCCATGACCGGCCAGCCCGACTGGGGAATGCGCTCGATGCAGGACGATCCGGACTCCGAATCCTGGGGTGGCCAAAGCATCTTCGACGTGTATTCCAAGTCCCAGGGGACGGCGTTGGACGGGACCAAGTATTCGACGTGGTGACAAAAGCGGAACGTCAACTTTCACCTATCGGTTGCGTTCCGCCAAAGACGCTTGAAGGGAAAGGCGAGAAACTGATAGGGGATAGCTGAAAGCGAAGGACGAGCACTTTGCGCAACCGCCGCACACAATCCGGCTTCACGCTCATTGAGCTGCTGATCGTCATGACCATCATTGCGATTCTGGCCACGCTCGCGGTTCCCTACTTTGCGGCCGCTGTCAAGCACGCGCGCGAGGCGGTGCTGCGCGAAGACCTGCAGACCATGCGTATGGCCATCGATTCCTACACCATGGACAAGCAGAAGGCGCCGCAAGCGCTCGACGACCTTATCCAGGACGGCTACCTCAAGGCCATCCCCGAAGATCCCATGACCCACAGCACGGACACCTGGGTCACTGAGACCAGCGACGCCATGTACTCGATCGACCAATCCGAGCCTGGCATCAGCGATATTCACTCTGGTTCCGACGAGCCGGGTTCCAATGGGCAGCCGTACTCCTCTTGGTAAATTCAAGAGTGAGGATTTGGGTCATGCCAACGATTCGCTCCCTTGTGGGGTTCGTCTGCCTCGCCGCCCTTTGCGCCTGCCTGCACGCACAATCCGCAAAGCCCATCTCCATTCGCCTGCTTGACGGCAAGACCGGCCTGCCGGTTAAGGCCTCGAATTTCCTGGTGCGCATCGACCACAACGACACCATTCATCCCGAATGGGTGCAAATCCACGACGATGGATCGGTGACTGTGACGCTTCCTGCCGGCGCCAAGGAGTTTTCCGTGAAGGCCACCTATGACATGTCGATGGAGACATTCATCAACTGCGATGCCGTGAAGGAGACCGACAAGGAGCGGAACATCTGGTACCCAGTCTCGATCATTTTGAAGGCGGGTGTCGTGGCGCCCAATGAGTGTGGCACAACCGATTTCACGGCCAAGCCCGGCGAGTTCATCTTCTTTGTCAGGAAGCGCGCCTGGCATGATCGCCTGGACAATTAGGCATGTCTGCCGCATCCTGAATCGAATCGGATCACGCCGCCATCCCGCTCCCGGAGGGAGCGCAGAAGTTAGCCCAGGATGGACCATGGCCCTGAGTGTGCCAGGAAAAGCCCGGTCTACACTATTTCCGAAAATGCTTTAGGCCCGGAGACACATCTCGCTGGTGTGCCCGAAGCATGTCCTGAATCGAGCCGAAGGCTCATGCCACGAACTCGCTCCCGGAGGGAGCGTAGAAAATAGCCCAGGATGGACCATGGCCCTGAGTGCAACGAAGGGACAGGGGGAATCCTGGGAATGCAGCAGGAACATGAGCAAGCCCCGCAGGGGCGACAGAACCTCAACCCCGGCTCATTCACAGCTACTGGGCCCGCCAGTGGATAAGATGGAATCTTGGCGCTCGATCCCCCATCCCCGGCCGCTTTCGAATTCATCGCTCGCGTCGCGTGCGCCTACGCGAAGCTGATCGAGTCCGCCAACGCCGGCCCTGAATCGGGCCTTGGCGGCAAGCTCTTTTACGCCGGAGAACTCGACCAAGAGGGCCGCGTGCTGGTCGTGGCCGCCAACATCGCCGGCGCCGCCACGCTGGCGGCAACCGACGATCGCGCCGCGCAAAAGCAGGCCCTCCGCGATGGTGTCGCCGATTTTTTCGTCACGTCGCTCGATGAATCCCTGCGCATCCTGAAAAACCAGCTTCGCAAGCGCGAGCCGGTCTCGGTTTGCGTTGCGCTGCCGCCAGCCCTGGTCGAGTGCGAGATGGACGAGCGCGGCGTCGAGCCCGATCTGCTGCGGCGGGACGTGCCCATCGCGCAATGCCACGAAGCCCTCATGCTTCCCGAAGAAGAGCAAGCCGAATTCGATCTCAGGAAGATACCGGCTCTCGTTACCTGGCGCGTGGATTCGACTCTTCCCAAATGGTTGCTGAAGCTGGATGAAATCGCGCTCCAATCGCTCGATAGCGGCGCATGGCCTGCGCGGCGTTGGCTGCGTCTGTCCCCGCGCTTTCTCGGCCGCATGGCGCAGGGGCTACACCTGCTCGACACCGACCGTGAATTCGCCGCCCGCTTCATCGAGCAGGTGCGGCAAAGCGTGGAGCGCGGCGAGATCGCCGTCGCCGTTGAGATTTGCTCTTACTTTCGTGGTCTTCGCGACGAAGCCCGCTTCGTTCCCACCAAACCCTGACCAGCGAATCCTCTTTTCCCTTTTCCCTTTTCCCTTTTCCCTTTTCCCTTTCCCTGTTCCCTGTTCCCTACTCCCTATTCCCTGCCTCTTCAATCCGCCGCCACAACTCCGCGATGCCGTAGCCGGTCTTGGCCGAAACCGGCAGGATCGCTTCAAATTCAAGATCTCTCTTGAGCGCCGCCAGGTTGCGAGTGCGCTCGTTGCCGCTCAGCCGGTCCACTTTCGTTGCCACCACCAGGAGTTCGCGGTCCACCGAGCGCAGCCAGTCCAGCAACTGCCGGTCGTTCGGCCGCACAGGAACGTTCGCATCCACGATGCAGATGCACAGCGCCAGCGTCTCGCGAGCCGCCAGGTACGGCTCAATAAACCCCGGCCACTCCGCCGAAATCGATTTCGAAAGCTTCGCGTAGCCGTAGCCGGGCAGGTCCGCGAAAATCGTCTCCTTCCCACGGCGTCCGTCCGAGACCAGAAAAAAGTTGATCGCCCGCGTGCGTCCCGGCGTGGAAGAAACTTTGGCCGCCTTCTCGCCCACCAGCGCATTCAGCAGGCTCGATTTGCCCACATTCGACCGGCCCAGAAACGCGATCTCCGGCACACTCGCTTTGGGAAACTGCCCGGCCGAAACAGCCGAGAGCAGGAACTGAGCTTCGTAGCGCATCGGGGTAAAGGATAGCAAGTTAGCAACCCGGCGCGTCAGCAGGTAAGCAAAACCAGCTTCCTTGAGGGCAGATCGCAGACCCGGCACAATCGATCGGTCTGGACCCAGCCAGGGAGTCGATGCTACCATCGCCGGTCGTAAATTCACGCACGAGGAGTAGCAATGGATTCAACAACGATAATCCGAATTGTTGCAGGACTTCTCTTCATAGTCGTCCTCGTTATCGCAGTTCTTCCTCCCTACTGGATGATTTTCAAGAAGGCAGGGTTTTCGCCTTGGCTTGCGTTGCTGATGTATGTTCCGCTGGCCAATATCATCGTGCTTTACTTTGTAGCCTTCTCCAGTTGGAAAGTGGTGCCGCCGCCCCAATCTGCACCATCACCGATCGGTTTCCCCCCACGGGCGTAGAGTCCCAGTGCCGCTGCTGCACTAGCCTGCATTTTTCACGCGGCGCAAAAAACCAGTACCGCCGGTCTCCTCAGCTTGCGGAAAAACTCGATTGCCAAGGTGTTTTGTATCAGGGCACGAGTTTACTCGTGCCGAAAACGTCGCAGAATGAATGTGGGCTTTAGCCCCTGAGGGAAGTTTTTGCTGAACTTTGTTACGAATTCGGCCTTTTTCCGCAAGCTCTCCTGACCGGCTGTAGCGGGTGTCTCCTTACCCCCGCAAGGCAAATAACGACTGCTAATCTGCCATTTTCCCCATCGTCAAGACGGCTGTGAGAAATGCGGACTTAGCGTCCCGCGCCGTCGCTGTGCGAGCTCCCGTAGGGAGCGATAGAAGTTAGCCCAGGGCAAGTCCGCTGTGGCGGACGCGGCCCTGGGAAAAGCCGCACAAGAGAATTTTCAAGCCCCGTAGGGGCGCAAGAACCATTTCAAGGAGCTTTCAAGAAAATGCGATCGGAATCGCCGGTACCCGCTAACCCTCCGCCACCGCCAGCGGGCGGGTACGGTCGGTGCGCAACGTGGGCACGGCGGCCAGCAACGTGCGCGTGTAAGCGTGCTCTGGCGTCGCCAGCAAACGCGCGCTGTCGCCGGTCTCCACCACTTCCCCGGCGTGCATCACGGCCACGCGCCCGGCCCCCATACGCCCATTTTGGGGCAAGGCGCCGCGCAACCCGATATTCGCTTTCTTTGCCAGGCGCCTCTTTCGCCCGCCTGAGGCGCGATTGCCTATAATCAGTTGCGCGTCGGGCGTGGCCGATCGGCGGCCCGCTCATTCTGGTTGTCTTGGGAACGGGGCCCGCTGTTGAATCGACAAATCCTCTGCAAAGCGTTCTTACTCGCAGCCGCGCTGGCCGGGACCTCCGCCGCGTCTCTGCTCGAAGCCCAGCAACCCGTCGTTTCGCCCGGCACAGAAGCGCCCGCAGCCCAGCAGCCAGCGCCGCCCCAAGTCACCCATCCGCCTCAGTACTATATTTGGAAAAAAGCGCACGACGCGCAATTGCTGGTTGACTTCGGCGGACTCGAGCGCTTCAGAGAGGCCAACGCCATGCTGGCTGCGCCGAAGCCAGGCGAGGATCGCGTCGTCTTCATGGGCGATTCGATCACCGAGGACTGGAAGCTGGAAGACTCGTTTCCCGGCACGCCCTACATCAACCGCGGCATCAGCGGTCAAACCTCGCCGCAGATGCTGGTGCGCTTCCGGCAGGATGTGATCGATTTGAAGCCGAAGGTCGTCATCATTATGACTGGGACCAACGACATCATGGAGAACACCGGTCCGATGACGGTTGAGCAGAGCGGGGAGAGTATTGCCTCCATGGCCGACCTGGCCACGGCAAACAAGATTCGCGTGGTTCTGTGCTCGGTGCTGCCATCGTCCGAATTCGCCTGGTCGCCAGGACTGAAGCCCGCACCCAGAATCGTGGAATTGAACGCATGGATCAAGCAATACGCGGCTGAAAAGGGCTACGTGTACGTGGACTATTACTCGGCAATGAAAGATGAGCGCGGAGGCCTTCCGCCGGCGCTGAGCGAGGACGGCGTTCACCCGCTGCGGGCCGGCTATGCAATCATGGCGCCGCTGGCGCAGGCTGGAATCGAGAAGGCGCTGAAGCGCTGAGGCAAACGGGGATAAATCGGTTCGCAATCGAAAGGCAAAACAGAAATTCCGGCTCGATGAAAAAACTCTCTCTCACCTTCGACGACGGACCCTCTCCTCCTTGCACGGAGGCTCTTCTCGCCGTCCTCTCCTACTACTCCGTCCCTGCCACCTTCTTCATGATCGGCCAGAGAATGCTTGCGCAGGAGTCCACCGTCACGCGCGTCGAGCAGGCGGGCCACGTGATCGGCAACCACACCCGGACCCATCGCAATCTCTGCGGTGCACCCTTCGAGGACATCGACCGCGAGATTAACCGCTGGGGACAATACTTCCGCCCGCCGGGCGGCCACTACGACGAGGGGATGCTGGAGTACCTGCGGCACCATGACATCCAGCTCGTGACGTGGGATGTGGAAGGACTGGACTGGAAACTCAAAACCGCCGATGAAATTGTGGCCTATCTCGCCGCGCAGATCGGCAGCCTCGAAGGGGACAGCGCCATCGTCCTCCTGCACGACGGCGACTCGGAGGATCTCAACGCCAACCGCTGGGCGACAGTCGAAGCCACCGACCGCATCGTCACGCGCTACCGCGCGCAGGGATTTGAATTCGTGCCGCTCAGCGAGATGACTCTGCCAAGGGAGCCGAGGAAGGTATGGTGATGAACTACCTGTAATTGGCGTTCAACGGGAGGCCGTGACCGGCGTTCCTTTGCAGTCTGTCCGCCTCAAGTCGACCGCAGTGCACGGCCGTCTCCGGTTCTCCTCACCTCGCCCTCCACAACCGGTCTTAGAAATGCCTCCGCCGCATCGTGCACACGCATGCGACCCAATAACAAGGCGGGTCCCATGATTGCAGCGTGTTGACAAAGATGGTTTATGAGACCGGTTCTGGCGGAGCGATTTCGTATCGGCCAGTCAAACGGCCCTTACGTGCGGCAAACACCGCAACCGCATAAACGGCCCGGCGTCGCGCTCGCTGTTCCCAGCGAGGCAATCCTTGCAGGGGACGCGGATATGCCAGCATTGCGCTGATAAACGACGCCTCCTCCATTGACAGTCGATCGGCGTTCTTATTGAAAATCCTTTGTGCAGCCGCATTCGCGCCGATAAGCCCGGAGCCAAAAAAAGCGCAAGCCAGATAAGACCGGAGAATTGCAGTTTTCTTGTAGCGGGATTGGATAACGAGAGCTAAGAATGCCTCATAGAATTTCCGCTTCATCGTCGGCGCTCTATATCCCGTCACTGTACGCACAAACTGCATATCGATCGTGCTTGCCCCTCCATGTTTGCGGCCTTTGAGCGCCTTGATCGTCTCCCGGAGAATCGAAAGCACGTCCACACCAGGATGATAGAAAAACCTTCTGTCTTCGATGGCGATGGTCATCAGCTCCAGCGCTGTCAATGCAGCCGCGTTCGAGTGCGGCAATGGCCCGACGTCCAATCGCCGGACATTTTGATCGATTCGCGACAAGTCGCCTCGCAGCCTGGCGAACCACGTCGAAGGCTTGGCCCAGTCAGGGCGTCGCAGCCCCCTGCGTGCAACAGGCTCGGCCACAACCTGGCGGCTTCTTCCCGGCTCTTTCGATCCACAAGCATCTGCAACGTTCGTGTTCACCCATTCCGCAACGGCGTCCTCCGTTGCATCGCCGAAGAGGTGATTTGGGCAGTCGGTGGTTCCTTCGTTACACGGGGCAAATCTGTGTCCCAGCACATTCGCCGCGGGTATTCCATATTGTGCGGCAAGCCAGCGAACGAGCTGCGCACTCGCCGCGCTCTGAGCATCCGTAAGGCGGTCGGTTGCCGTGGCGACATGCTCGATGCCAATCGATCTGGAGTTAATGGCTTTCGCGTGCCATGCGGAACGGTCATCGCGGACCATTTGGTATATATCGCCATTCTTATCGACAACGTAATGAGCGGATACTTGCGACTTGCGATCCAAAAACCAGTTGATTGTCCCCTCGATGGTCCCCGCCGTCGTCGAGTGCAGCACAATCATGTTGATGCTGGCCCCATTGCGCGAGAAATGATTTGGGCTTTCGATGAAGCTTTTAATGGCTGGTTTCACTTGTCGCGCGCTTGACCTGAAAATGCCTCGTGCGTCGAACCTGTGGAGGACCCGCTTGAATGTCGGATTCCGCGGTTCAATGACCTTCATTCCGTCCACCGTATCTTCGCAGCGAAGCTCACATAAATAATCGGCACTATCGCAGCGGAGCACGAGTGCCACAGACGCGCAAGTCTTTTCCGGGAAGCCGTTGGAACCAATATACGCTTCGTCGTCTTTTTTTGAACGGTCCGAGAGTTCTCAAAGGTCCCGATTCGGTCTCCCATCATTTCATCGCCATAACTCTCCTATAATGACTGGGCAAGCAGCACTTCGCCCATACCCGGAAGGTGGGAGACGTCAACCGTGCCAGGCAAGATCAATATCTTCAGTTCGGTCGGGCGGTTTGGCGCGAACCTTTTCGGGGACGTGACCATCATCCAACAGCTCATAAACCTCAAGATTCGGGCCCGGCTGCGCCCGATCGCTCGCCCCATCGATGTTGACGGACTCTGCGGCCCAGCGACAATTTCCGCGATCGAGGAGGTTCAACGCCATGATCTCCTCATGGCACAGCCTACCGGAAAGGTGGAACCGGACGACCCCACGTTCAACTTCCTCACGCGCGGCATCGCACCCGATGCTATCGGTGTCGACGCTCTCGGTAGTCAGCAGATCGCCTGGGGAGCCAAAGTGAGTGCCGCGTTCAAGGTCAAGCTGATTGAGATTGCCGAGAACATCGGCGTTGATCCCAACTACCTGATCTCGGCCATCGCCTTTGAAACCGGCGAGACCTTCAGCCCATCGGTAAGAAACCGCAACGGAGCCACCGGCCTGATTCAATTCCTGCCGGACACAGCCATTGAGCTTGGCACGAGTACTGCGGACCTGGCCGCCATGACTGCCGTCGACCAGATGAACTATGTCGAGAAGTATTTCGATCCGTACAAGAACATGCTGAAGACAATCGAGGATGTCTACATGGCCATCCTTTGGCCGGCCGCAATCGGCAAGGCAAACTCATGGGTTCTCTTCAGCAAGCCGAGCGCCCAATACGATCGAAACTCTGGCCTCGACACCGACAAAGACGGCCATGTAACTAAGGAAGAGGCAGCAGCGATGGTCAAGGCTAAGTTGCTCAAAGGCAGAGGCGCGGGATACTTCGGATAAACTCTTTGCGAACGAGCTTAGCGATTTTGCTCCTGGAAATTGGTGCCGAAGAGCGGATTTGCACCCCAACCGATGGGGGATGCCGTTCGATTGACATCATTCCGTCCGATCGGTAACGCTTGGATGAAGCCGCACGTCACCTTTCCCCCGGCCCTTCCGCGTCATTTTTCTCTAACGTGTGTGCCTGAAAGCAACCAGCAATTCTGGCTCTGCTGTTATCTTTTTCCAAGGAGAACCGATGAGCGGGTCGGAAGCTTTGCTGACCTTCAACGGCATCAATGGAGGAACCGGTCGGTATGACATCGATCCAATGTCGGCCGAGGCATTTTCACATGCCGCGTTTGGGACAGCCCCCGTCAAGCCGGACGACAAGGCTCATCTAGAGGAGTTGGAGCGCCGCAGGCTGCGCGACACCGAGGCGCACTATGCGCCTAAGGAAGGCGTCGATCCCAAGAAGCTCGAAGAAACCGGCTGGGGGGTGATCTTCGCCTTTGGCGCGGATGCGGCGGTCTACGAGGCGCTTTCTCCATTGCTGAAGCTGCGCAAGCAACAGGCCGGTGACCGGTATCGCGAGTATCTTGGACCCGGCGCATACAGGCCCGCTGAGAGCAAACAGGACTTCCTCAAGCGCCACGGCGCGGGACCGGGGCCGGTGGATCCCTTGATCGTCCCCTATTACTTGCTCATTGTGGGCGATCCCGACTCGATCCCCTTCCGCTTCCAATACCAACTGGACGTGCAGTACGCAGTGGGACGGATTCACTTTGAGTCGATTGCCGAATACGCGGCCTACGCGGAGACGGTGGTTGCGGCCGAGACTGGCGCACTGGCGCTGCCCAAGCGAGCGTCAATCTTTGGCGTCGCGAACAACGGCGATGGCGCGACCCGGCTGAGCCATGATGAACTGGCTCAACCCTTGGCGGAATGGGCCACAACCCAGGATGGCTGGATTGTAGACGAGTATCTAAATGGTGATGCCACCAAGGCTCGTCTCGGTTCCTTGTTAGGCAGCGAGGCCCCGGCATTTCTGTTTACCGCGAGTCACGGCATGTGTTACGACAAAGGAGACGAGCGGCAAGCCGCACTACAGGGAGCGCTGCTTTGCCAGGATTGGCCAGGTCCAACGTTTCAGGGAGCTATCCCCGGCGATTTCTTCTTTGCCGGTGAGGATGTCGCGTCCGATGCCCGGATCTTTGGCATGATTGCGATGCATTTTGCCTGCTTCGGAGCGGGAACTCCGCGGCTAAGCGACTTTTCGGCTTCGGGACCACCGCCTGAGATCGCGCCAAAGAGCTTCCTCGGCCGTCTGCCGCAACGCCTCATCGCCCATCCCCGCGGGGGCGCGCTCGCCGTGATTGGCCATGTTGAGCGTGCCTGGGGCTGCTCGTTTCATTGGGATCGCGCCGGGAGGCAGACCGAGGTCTTCAAAAGCACGATCAAGCGACTCATGGAAGGTCATCCAGTGGGTTCCGCGCTCGAATACTTCAATGGCCGGTATGCTGAACTATCTTCCGATCTGTCTACCGCGCTCGCGGACATCAAATATGGCGCAGTCATCGATCCCTACTTGCTATCCGGTCTTTGGACCGCCAATAACGATGCTCGCAGCTATTCAGTGATTGGCGATCCCGCCGTCCGCTTGATGCTGGCCCGTGATCGACAGCCGGTCAACCGGCCGTTCCTGGAGGTTAATTCCGTGCCCGATGCTCCCGATTCGCCTCAACTACCTACGTCGCAAGCGCCTAACCCGCCCTCGGTCAATGCTGCCCAGATGGATTACGGCGTAATCGACTCTGTACGCGGTGCAGCCGCCTCCCTGCAAGAAGCAGCGCAGAAGATTGGCGCCTGGCTCGCGGACTCATTTCAAACCGTGACCAGCGTTCACGTCAGCACCTATGTAAGTGACAGCATCAAGGATGTGAAGTTTGTAGACGGCGTTTTTTCCGGCGCCGAATTGCGCGCCGTCACCATTGCCAGCCTCGACGGCAATACGGTGGTTTGCGTGCCTGAGCAGGATGGGAAGGTCGATGATGCGCTGTGGAAGATCCATTCCGATACCTTCGACAAAGCGCTGGCCAACCGGGTCGAGTTGCTTAAAACAGCAGCTGCGGCCATCGCAAGCTTTGTGCCTGGAGTCAAGGCGCTATGACTGCCGCGGATTCCCAACTGGTCGATCTGTTGCGGATTCGCGGGGAGATTGAAGGGATTGACCGCGCCACGCGCGACCCGGCAGCCGCGACAACGGAGCCGGAAGGCACTTTGAGCTATTCCTACGGAGTGCTTTCGGGCCTCTCACCGTTTTCCAGCGTGGAGCAAACTGTAGGGGATATCGCTGCCGCGGTTCAGGTGATACTGCGAAGGTTAGCGCCGGTGGCGACGGTCGAAACCTCAAAAGACGGAATGACCGTCAGGACCGTGATCAATTACGCGGGACGAGCCACATCGGTCTGGAGCAATTCGCCGCCAACCGAGTTGGCGGCGGTGCTGGCTGCAGCGCATCTGGAATCGGTCAAAAGAACCTATGCTCTTCGCGCAGCCTTTGTGGGAGTTATCGCAGCGGCAGGCAGCGCACTGGTCTCAATTTCGGCAGCCATCGCGAACCCGCTGACCGCGCTCCACGCATTGGCTTCCGCGGCAGCGCTCAAGCAATCTTTGCAGCGTCTCGTCGCATCGGTCGAGAGTGTGGACTGAAAATGCAGGGCTGGTTCTGCGCGACAAGGTCGAAACCATGAGTCGATACGCCGATCTCGAGATTGTGTTCAGGAAGCGCGATGAGCAGTCGTATGCGCTGAGCTTTCGCTTCAATAGTCCCGACGACGCGGCGGAAAAACGATCTCTGATTGAGCCCGTGATTCCGATTGACGTCTCCGTGCCGATGGGTGACGACGCACGGGCATACGCGGACTGGTTGAGCGCCGCATTCTTCACGCCGGAGGTGCGCGCTGAGTTTGGCAAATTCCGTGCCGCGGCCGCGACCCAGTCTGCAATTCTCAGGGTGCGGCTTGCGATTGATCCGAACGCATCGGAGCTTCACGCCATCCGTTGGGAAACTCTACATGATCCGGACCAGCCCGCGGATGGCAGAACCCAGCTTTTTACCGGCGAACAGACCGTTGTTTCCAGATTTCTGAACAGTGGTGAAGACTGGCGCCCAATCCGGTTGCATCCCAAGGGGAAACTGCGCGCTCTCGTTGTTGTTGCCAACCCGGGCACATCGAGTGGTTACGGGCTTGAGTCGATCATGGTTGCGGAGGAGTTGGCTCGCGCCAGGGATGCGATGAGCGGTGTGGATGTGACAGCTCTCGCGCCCGGCGGTGCATTGCCGCTGGCCGAATTGGCTGCCAGGCTCCGCGACGGATTCGACATTCTCTACCTGGTTTGCCACGGCAGGCTGGTGGATCAGCAGCCTTATCTTTACCTGAATGAAGGCCCACCGGATTCAGGACTCGATCTGGTGCAGGCGATTCGCGAACTGGATCAGCGGCCTCGCCTGGTTGTACTCGCTTCCTGCCAGAGTGCAGGCAACGGTGCAGTGGGGCTCGCCGGTCTTGGGCCTCGCTTGGCTGAGGCCGGTGTTCCTGCCGTCATCGCCATGCAGGGAAACATCTCCATGACCACGTCCGCGGCCTTCATGAAGCGATTTTTCACCGAGCTGCTGATCGACGGGCAAATAGATCGCGCCATGGCCGTGGCGCGCGGGGAGGTGCGCAAAGCCGCCGACTTTTGGATGCCGGTTCTTTTTCTGCGCCTGCGCAATGGCTGCATCTGGTACGAACCCGGCTTTGGCGGCGACAGCGCAAACGAGTTCGACAAATGGAAGTCCATTTGCAGTTCGGTGCGTGCGGGTCACTTCATTCCCATCCTGGGCCCGGAACTGGGCGAAGATCTTTTTTGGAGGAACTGCAGAACTGGCCGGCAAGCTGGCGGACAACCACGCCTTTCCCCTTGCAAGCTATGAACGCCGCGACCTTGCCAAGGTTACTCAGTTCATCAGCGTGCACCAAAAGAGGAGCTATGCCTGCGAGGCAGTCCAGAATGAGTTTCTCCAACAGATTGCTCGCCGGCTTGACGGTGGAGAACAAGGCGCAAGCCAGAAGACGCTTGCCACACTGCTCGAATCGGCGATCACTGACTGTCGCGCGGACCCCGACCACCCATATCGGATACTCAGCGAACTGCCTGCATCCATCTACTTGAATGCCGCGTATGAGCCGCTGCTGTTGCGGGCCCTGAAGGCAGAGGGAAAGAGCCCGGAACCGGTGTTCACCTCCTGGCGAGGCGAAGACGTTCCGCAAAAACCGCAGCCCCGAGCCGCGAAGCCCACGCCTGAGAGCCCTTGGGTCTATCACGTCTTTGGCCTCTTCGGAAAACCCGACACGATGGTGCTTACCGAGGATGATTTCCTTGACTACCTGATCGCCGCCTCGAGGCTCGACCTGCTGCTTCCCACGCTCGTCGGCCAACTCATGCAGAGTTCATTGCTCTTTCTCGGCTTCCGCATGGACGACTGGAGATTCCGCGTATTGTTTCGCATGATCGTCACCCGGCAGGGTACGCGAACCATGAGGCAGATGTCCCATGTTGGTGTGCAGATCGACCCCGCCGAGCAGAGTGTTGCCGACGTAAAGAGTGCGAGAAAGTACATCGAGAGCTACTTCAAGGGAGGAGAAGACGCTCCGGAGATTTCGATTTTTTGGGGGAGCCCCGCGGACTTCCTGAAGCAGCTTCGAGAGCAGATGGCGAAAACCGCGGGACAGGTTGCGAGCCCAGTCGTGCAGGGAGGCGGCGATGACTGGTATTGATGCGGCCGCCGGCTCGTTGCCCAATCCCTTCGTTGGACCGCGGCCGATTGAAAGGGGTCAGCCGATCTTCGGGCGGGACCTGGAGATCGACCAGTTGTATTACCTGCTCAGCGCTGAACGGATTGTCCTGTTTCACTCGCCTTCCGGGGCCGGGAAGAGTTCCCTGCTCCAGGCCGGCTTGATTCCGCGGCTCGCACAGCAGTTCGATGTGTGGACGCCGGTGCGTGTGAACCTGCCGCCCCAGACGAATGGCCCCGCCGATATCAACCGCTATGTTCGCAGTTGCAATCTCGGTTTCGAGGCCGAAATCCCCAATGACCATCGGCGCCCGGAAGACTCGATTGCTTCAATGACCCTTGCCGGGTACATGGCTGGCAGGCCGCGGCGGCGCTCAGCAGCGAAAAATGTCGTCTTGATTTTTGACCAGTTCGAAGAGGTCCTCACCGTCGATCCGCTCGCTCTCGACGCCAAGCGGGAATTCTTTCGTCAACTCGGCAAGCTGCTCCAGGATCCCCAACTGTGGGCCATCTTCGCCATCCGCGAAGACTACCTGGCCCAGCTCGATCCGTACGCCGAACTACTCCCTACCCACCTGAAGAACCGCTTTCGCCTCGACCTGCTCAGCAGAAACGCGGCTGCGGAGACGATTCGAATGACGGTTGAAACCGGGGGCCGCGGCTTCGAGCCTCGGGCGCTCGGCACACTAATCTCCGACCTGGCTACGATGCAAATCCAGCAACCGGGAGGGGAATTCAGAAGCGAGCCAGGTCCTTATGTCGAGCCGCTCCACCTTCAGGTGGCCTGTCGCGGTCTTTGGGAAAAACTGACCCCGGACAGGACTGTTATCGAAGACCGCGACATTGAATTGTTTGGCGATGTCACGGACTCGCTTGCCGAATACTACGAAACTGAAATCGCAAAGACCGCCGGCGGGGACGAGCGAATCGAACGATCGATCCGCGAGTGGTGCGGCGAAAAGCTCATTGCCGGGGGAAATATCCGTGGACAGGTGCTTCGTGAGGTTGGCCGGAGCGGAGAACTTGATAACAGGCTGATTGAGAACCTGATCGATACCCATCTTGTGCGTGGCGAGCAACGCGCGGGAGCCACCTGGTACGAACTTTCGCATGACCGGCTTGTCGAACCCATTCTCCGCAACAATCAGTCTTGGTTCGCCGCTCATCTCAGCAATGTTCAGCAGCGGGCCTTGCTATGGGAACGCGAAGGCGAGCCGGAGAGCCTTCTGGTAACGGGCGCAGAGCTGGCTGCGGCGCAACGATGGGCGGCTCTTCAGGCCCAGGACCTCACGGAAGGAGAACTGAGTTTTCTCGCCGCATGCCGCAGAAGACGACGGAGAGTTCTTCAAGTTCGCGCGGCGGCTGCGATCCTTTTTGCGCTCCTTGTTGTTACTTCCGCATTGGGGCTGATAGCTCGCCGGGAGCGGGACCGCGCGGAGATGAATTTACAACTCGCCAAACAGGCAGTAGACGAGAGTTTGTCGTCCGCCGGGCAGCAGCAAGCACAAGAGTCTGCGGATTCACCCGAGATGGAAGCTTTCAGAAAAGCCTTGTTGGACAAGGCAGCCGCATTTTATGCGGTGTTCACGCGCGAGAATTCCGGCAATGAGAAGCTGCGCGCTGAAGCGGCCAGAGCGCACTCCCGGCTTGGCGACGTGAATCGCTTGCTCGAGCAACCGAATGAGGCAGTCAAGGAATACAACCTCGCGATTGCGAGCTTTCAAGGACTGGCCGCGGAGCATCCCAACAAGATTGAGTATCGCCAGGCATTGGCCTACTGCCACAATTGGCTGGGAGAGACGCTCCGCATGGGTTTGGAGAGCGAAGTAAGGCCTGATGCATCGATCCTCTCCCAAGCAAGGAAAGAATACGATGAAGCCCTTCGCTTGCAGCAGCAGATCCATGATTCAAACCCGTCGAACTCGGCGGCCACTCAGGAGCTGGCGCGGAGTTACTACAACCGGGGAATCCTTCTCTTTGACGGAGGCGACACGCAAGGAACCGAATCCGATTTCCGAACGGCCATAGGCATGTTAGAACCAATCGCCGGTCAGGCGGCGCAAGGCAGCCGGCAGTTCTCACCCGAGCCAGCCCAGGAACTGGCGCGCGTTTACAATAATCTGGCGAAACTGGAGAAAAACGCCGGCAAAAGTGAGGAGGCCAGAGCCCTGTATGAGAAAGCGATCCAGAAAGCCGAGCAGCTCGAAACCCAAAGCCCGCAAGAGCGGGAATACCGAACCGAGCTGGCGCAATATTACGACAACGAAGCAAGGTTGCTGGTCGATATGAACGATCTGGTTGCCGCCGGGCGCAGAAGCCAGGAAGCTCTGGACATTGTCGACGAATTGGCCAACCCCGCTCCGGCTCTTTCGCTGGAGCAGGCAAGGATCCTCCAGTTACGAAGCGAAATCCTGCTTGCGCAGGGATCTCCAGAGGCCCAGGACGATTCGGAGCGCGAGCGCGACCTGCTGGAAAGATTGGGACGCAGCCAGGCGTTCCCCCGCAACCCGCGCTTTTCCGTCTTGTATGAGAATCTTGCGGCAAACTTTGTGGAACTCGCCAGGAAAGAGTTGGCAGAAGGCGATCTGGCGAGTGCGCAGCTTTCGCTCAAAAGCCTCGCCCGGGTCTTGCCTCAACTTACACCGGACGACAAAGCGTCAGCTCAGATCAGCTACCAGGAACTGCTGCGCAAATTGCAGCCGAAGTTATCAAGGCATAACTGATTCCCCTTTTCCAAACGAGGTAAATCAACTTGGAAGATCGCATGAGGTTGAGATGAAGACCATTCCCCTATGCCTGGTTTTTCTTTTTCTGCATTCAGCACTGGCTGGGCAGCAATCTGACGCCCCGGCAAACGATCGGCCGTTGGGTGACAATCATCCGGCGATGAGCGCAACATCGCCGGATCAGGCGTCATCAGCCAAACAGAAGCAGAAGGCCAAACCGGCCCGCAAGGAAGCATCCGTGAAGCCGTTGAAGCGAACCAAAATCGATGCCAGCATGGTTGGCTATATTGAAGACGCAGCCGTCCAATCGGAGGTTCGCGTGCGCTTCGACGCCGGTTTCAACGCTCCGCGGCCTGACCGTGCGGAGTACTTTTACGCCGGATGCGATGGATCAAGCGGCTGTTCTGGCGCCATTCAGCGAACCCTCGATTTCCAGCAGTTATATCTCAAGGGCGAGTATGCGCCGCTGGAGCGCTTTTCTGCCTTCGTCCAGGTTCCTTTCCGCTGGGTTCAACCTTTCTCTGTTCCCAACACCGGCACTCCAACTCTCTCCAGCGGTGGCGGGATCAGCGACGTGCAGGCGGGGCTGAGATTTGCCGCAGTCGCTTCCAGTTCCCGCAAGCTCACATTTCAGCTCGGCGCGGATTTCCCCACTGGAAATGGGAGTGCCGGGCTGGGCACAAATCATTACAGCATCGAACCTGAAGTTTTGTTTTTTCAAAGAATCTCGGATCGCTGTGCAATCGAGGCCGAAGCAGGAGATTCGCATCCCATTGGCGGCACAATCTACGTTCCGCATGCTTCGCCCACAACGCCTCCGCAACAATTCGCCGGCGACGTGGCTATGTACGGTATCGGGCCGAGCTATCAACTTATCAAGCACGGCAGTTATCGAGTTACGCCCGTCCTCGAACTTGTTAGTTGGCATGTTTTCGGGGGATTGCAAACTGGGGCGGCTGAAACGGTTCAATCCGCCGCCGGAATCAACGTGCTGAATGCAAAACTCGGAGCCAGAGCCAGCTTTTCCGACGGCAGTTCAATCTACGCTGGATTCGGCCGATCTTTAACCTCCGACATCTGGTACAGAAACCTGTTCAGGATCGAGTACAGGCGAGTGTTCTGAATCAGCTTCCGGGATCGTTTCTTATTGGGGGCCGGTCGGATTGGTTGAGATTTTCATCTGGCCTTCTTCCGGTTCATGAGGTCCTTCGATGCGATAACCATAGAGTTGTCCCACGGCAATGCCTCGCACCCAAACGTGCCAAATGTCACCGGTCCGATGACGCATTGGATCCAAGTCAATGATCCTCGCAGGAGAAGAATCGCCAGAATGTTGGTAGACCCCAGGCGAACACCGGTTGCGTGACAGCTGAACAAAACAAAATTGACCCCCCTCCTTGTTCGTGGGCGCCTCCAATCGGGAGGGGATTTCCCGCCTGAATTTCACTTTCCTCAGGCGATGATTCGAGATCATTCGCCAGATTCTGCTCTGTCGCAGATTCGGTCATTGACATAGTTTCCCATCCTCGCTTGTCCCTGCGGCTCGCGCTGCGTCTTTGTCTCGATCTTCAGAGTGGTCGCGTGGGCCCTTCTACGCAAACGGCTCCAGCTTAGCGAGGATGACCGGCAAGTATTCCGCGACCGTCGGATGAATGTGCATGGCGCGCTGGATGACCGTGTACGGCGCCTTCGCATACATCGCGTCCAGCAGAACGTGAATTACTTCGTCGCCTCCGACTCCAAGAATCGCAGCACCCAAAATCTGTTTCGTTTCTGCATCGGCGCAGATTTTGATGAAACCTTTTGTCTCGCCTTTTTCGTAGGCCCGGCTCACTTGACTCATCGGATATTTCGCAGCGAGGGCACGGCGTCCGGACTTCCGTATCTCTGCGTCCGTCATGCCGCATCGTCCCAGCGGTGGATCGATATACAGCGCGTAGGCTTGGATCCGGTCGGAAACCCGGCGATGGTCAGCGTTAAAGAGATTGTCCGCAACAATCTCGTAGTCGTTATAGGAAGTATGCGTGAAGGCGCCACGGCCGTTGCAGTCCCCCAGCGCCCAAATGCCGGGCACGTTCGTTTGCAGTTGATCATCGACGATTATGTAGCCGCGGTGATCGATGGCAACCCCGGCCCGGTCCAGTCCCAGGTCGTTCGTGTTGGGAGTACGTCCCACTGCCAAAAGAACGTGAGAGCCCACTACTTCTGACGGACCTTCTTCGCATGTTAGGCCGACGGAGACGCCGCCATCGCGTTTCGCCAGCGAGACACATTTGGCATTCAGCCGGATGTGTATGCCCTCAGCCTCCAGGATTTCGCGCACAGCATCGGAAACGTCTTCGTCTTCCCGTCCAATCAGGCGCCGTCCCTTTTCCACAATCGTGACTTCGCTCCCGAGCCGGCGATAGATCTGAGCGAACTCCAGCCCCACGTAACTTCCGCCGACGATGATGAGATGCTGGGGCAAGAAATCGATGTCCATCATCGATGAGTTAGTGAGAAATGGGACGTCGTGAATGCCCGGCATGTCGGGAATAGAGGCCCGCCCGCCAACATTGATATATATCTTGTCGGCTTCGAGAACTTCATTGTTGACCGTGACAGTGTTCGACGACTGAAAGCGGGCATGGCCCTGTATGACCGTACAGTTTCTGGTTCCTCTGAGCCACTCCTCCACTCCCTTGCTTGACCTCGCGGAGGCTGCATCTTTGCGGGCTTTGACTCGCGTGATATCGACGCTCATATCACCAATGGAGAAACCATATTCCGCACCTCGGCGGGCCAGATGGACCGCATAGGCACTCGCCACGAGCGTCTTTGTCGGGATGCATCCTGTATTCACGCATGTTCCGCCAAATTTATTGCGTTCAATAATAGCGACGGTTTTGCCCGCACCCGCAAACCGCGCTGCCAGGGGCGGCCCCGCCTGGCCCGTCCCGATTATGATTGCATCAAAGTGCTTCATTTGTGTGACAGTGATTCCCGTGTTCATAATTGCTCCGATCAACCCATCGTTGATTATGGCCAGAATTACGATGACGAATCTATTGGACGAACGTATCGATCACAACCAAAGTATGGATTAGCGATATGGGCAAAGGGTGGTGCGTACTTTATTCCACGGGGCCCAATACCAAGGTATCGCCAATACCATCGTCCAATTGATTCGCCGGGGCATTTCGGGTCTAATCGTTCCATCGCGGCCGATTCGGTCGGGCGAGCGACATTGCGAAAAACCTGTCAGAAGAAGAAGAAAGGATGGCAAAGACATGCCGAAAGCGACCTGGAAACCTCACGAGAAACACGGACGGCTGACGAAGCAAAGCGACTTACCCGACAGCGTGTACGCGTTTCCGAAACAGCGTAAAGAACCACTGACCGACGCACGACATGTGCGTAACGCGGTCGCGCGGTTCGATCAAGTCATCGACGTCTCCGATGCCGACCGTGCTTTGGCGTTCGCGAACATCGAGAAAGCTGCCAACTACTACGACGTCAGCCTCGCGGAAACGTCATGGCACGACCTGGACATTCATCCTCAAAAGAATAGAAGACAGGCTGCGGCCAAAGGCGCTGTGACGCGCAAACGCCGAGTGCAGAGCTAAGAATCCACTGGTCAGGGTGTCGGCGTAAGGAGATGAAATATGAAAGCAATCGTTGTCCACGAATATGGCGGTCCGGAAGTACTGAAGTTCGAGGAGTACCCTGACCCGGTTCCAGGTCAGGGTGAGGTGCTGGTGCGTGTCGCCGCCACGAGCGTGAATCCGATCGACTACAAACGACGTGCCGGGTTAACGAAGGACTTCTATCCCATGAAGTTTCCGGGACTGATAGGTGTCGACGTTGCGGGGACCGTAGTCAAGATTGGGCCGGGAGTGGAAGGCTTTTCCGTCGGCGACGAGGTGTTCTCTATGGCGGACAATACCTACGCTGAACTTTGCGTGGTGAAAGCGGCGATCCTGGCGAGAGTTCCCAAAGGACTCGATTTGATCGAGGCGGCGGCGCTGCCGCTGGTGACGACGACCGGCAACCAGCTTCTTTCAGCGACAGGAATCAAAGCGGGCCAGACGGTTCTCGTCGTAGGCGCCGCAGGAAGTGTCGGGCGTTCGGCGGTATTCACTGCGAAGGAACGCGGGGCGACTGTGATCGCGGGAGTTTTGAAGAGGCAGATGGATGAGGTGAATACTGTCGGGGCGGATCAGGTGGTCGCAACCGACGACGATACGGCGATTGCGAATCTTCCGCCGCTCGATGCGGTGGCGGATACGGTCGGCGGAAGAACTGCCGAGAAGCTGATCGCCAAGGTTAAGCCGGGAGGAGTGTACGCATCGGTTGTCGGTGCACCGCCGGTTGCCGCGAAGCACCCATCTGTAAAGGTGGCGCCAGTATTCTCGAAATTCGACAGGAAAACGCTCGAGTTCCTGGCCGAAGCGGTGCGAGATGGCAAGCTGGTAATCCCGATTAGCCAGAAACTTCCACTCAGTGAAGCGGCCGAGGCCCAGGCAGCGGCAGAAAAGGGTGGTATCGGGAAGGTCTTGCTGGTGGCTTGACACTATTTTTCGAACAAAGGACACGAAAGGAAAATCGGAAGTGAAAAAGGGTCTGCGCGGAATCAACCCCGCTTCGAAGCCGAGTGGCGATGGGTGTGTGGAATGCCTGGCATCAGCGAAAGGTTGGTGGTTTCATCTCCGTCGGTGTGCCGAGTGTGGGCACGTCGGTTGCTGCGACAGTTCTCCGAGCCAGCATGCATCCAAGCATGCGGCAGCGACCGGGCATCCGATCATTGCCAGCTTCGAGCCGGGTGAGGATTGGTTCTTCGATTACGAGAAGCAGGCGATGATCAAGGGCGCGAACTTGATTCCGCCGCATTCGCATCCGGGAAATCAGCCCGCTCCGGGCCCCGCAGGGAGGGTGCCAGCCAATTGGGAATCGCTCCTGAACTAGCTGGCGTCGATCGATTTTTTATAAATGGGAGCGGGACTCGGGATAACGTATCTGTACTAAGCACCGTATCGAAAGGAGCCATCAATGACCGCGGTACAAGTCGACCAGAAGAGCTATGAGATGCCCCCGCGCGAGGGGTTCACCGTCGCGCATTTTCTCACCGTCGCCGACATCGACCGGTCGGCTCGCTACTATGAGAAGGTCTTCGGCGCTCGCATTCTGAGCCTGGGTGACGGCAACGCGCCTGCGTACCTTCAGCTCGCGAACATCTGGATGATTTTGAACGTCGGCGGCGGGCCGACACCAGACAAGCCGACGGTAACACTCAGCGTCCCCGACCCGAATCACATCAACAGCTTTATGAATTTCCGCGTTGCGGATATTCAGGCGTGCTATGAATTGTGGAAAAGTCGAGGAGCCGAGTTCATCACAGCGCCGATCCCCAAGTACGGCGAGATTCGCTGCTATATCCGCGATCCTGACGGCTACATCATCGAAGTCGGACAGAGCACCGATCTTACGTACGGTTAATGCTCGGCACGGATGGGATTCGGATCAGCGGATGGGCACTGTTTATCGGAATCGGAGCCGTCAATGAGCAGCGAACAAATCGAACAAAAGAGCTACGAGATGCCTCCGCGCGACGGGTTCACCGTCACACATTTCATCACCGTTGCAGACATCGACCGATCGGCTGATTTTTACGAAAAGATCTTCGGCGGCCGCATTCTCAGCAGAGGCGATAGCAAGGGTGCGTCTGGGCACATTCTCATCGCGAATACTTGGCTGATCGTCAACGTCGGCGGCGGCCCCACGCCCGACAAGCCGGAGATCATTCTTGAAACACCGCCGGATCTGAATAGGCTAAATAGCTTCCTCAATTTGCGTGTCGCCGACATCTGGGCCTGCTACAAAGAATGGGGCGACAAAGGCGCGTTTTTTCTTACCGAGCCATTGCCCAATTCTGACGGCTGGGAATGGCGCGGCTACATGCGTGATCCCGACGGCTACCTCATCGAGGTCGGCCAATATACTCAACTCGCCATCGACTGGTTCAACAAACACAGTTAATTTGGCAAGCGATCAACAAGCAGACGTTCGAAGCTTCCCCGGCGCAGCGCATCAAGCGATTCGCTCCCTGGTGATGGCGCAATCAAGAGCGGCGATATACGCAGGAACCTCGACGCAAATGGTCCCCTACTCGTTGACACTATATTTCCGCCAAAGCGCGATGTACAAGATAGATCGAGATTGCACCTTCGCCAACGGCTGACGCAACCCGCTTCACATTTCCTGAGCGGATGTCGCCGACTGCGAATACTGCCGGCAAGCTCGTCTCAAGCATCTGCGGCGGCCGGCCCAAGGGCCACTTTCGTGGTGCGCCTGCCAGAATCGGATCCAGGTCCCGTCCTGTAAGAATGAAGCCCTGCTGATCCAGGGCGACACAGTCACGCAACCAGTCGCTGTTCGGTGACGCACCCGCCATCACAAAAACGTGCCGGATCTCGCGCGTCGATCTCTCCCCCGACGATCGGTCGAGCCAGGTGACGCGCTCCAGGTGCGAATCGCCCTCTAATGACAGAAGCTCTGCTTCCAGATGCAACTCAATCACCGGATGCTCCGTAATCCTCTGGGTCAGATAGCGCGACATTTTCTCCGAAAGAGTCTTTCCGCGAACCAGCATATAGACCTTGTGGGCAGTCTCTGCCAGGAAAACTGCTGCCTGGCCGGCCGAATTGCCGCCGCCGATCAAGATGACCTCATCATCCCCGCAGAGTTGCGATTCCATGAATGTGGCCGCGTAATAAATTCCGTTCCCTTCGAACTGTTTCAGGTTGGCGATGTTCGGCCGATTGTATTGCGCTCCAGCGGCGATAATGATGCTGCGAGCCTGGAGAATGCCGCCATTCTCCAGCGAAAGCCGGTATGGTCGCTGATCGCAGTGGACCCGGACCACCCGTTGTCCCACCAACATTTGAGCGCCGAATTTTTCTGCCTGGACAACGGCGCGGCCCGTGAGCTCCAGGCCCGAGATGCCAGTAGGGAAGCCAATGTAGTTCTCTATCTTCGAGCTCGCGCCCGCCTGTCCACCGGGAAACTCGGCTTCGATCACGACGGCGTCTAAGCCTTCAGAAGCGGCGTAAACCGCCGCCGCCAGCCCGGCCGGCCCAGCGCCCACAATGGCGACATCACGAATCCGTGATTCATCGACTGTTCCCGCGAGTCCCAGACATTCTGCCAACCGCTGCGTAGTGGGATTGCGCAGCACGGCCTTTCCGCTGCAAATCACAACAGGTATTTCGTCGATCTTCAGGTTAAAACGATCGAGCAGCTCTTGAGCGGTCGAGTCACTGTCAAGGTCGATATACGTGTGCGGATGTCCGTTGCGGGTGAGAAACTCGCGCAAGCGCAGGGTGTTAGCTGAGTAACGCGATCCCAGGATAATCGCGTTACCCATGCCTTCCGTAATTAGCGCCAGGCGTCGCTGGATGAAAGCGCGCATGAAGATATCGCTGAGTTCGGCATCTCTTGCTATTAGCGAATGCAAGGCATCTGCGCTAACTTCAAGGAATTCTCCCGGCTCGGCAACACGCCCGCGCGATAGAGAGCGGGCTCCGGAAATCAAGACCATTTCTCCGGAGAAACCTCCCATACTATACGTCACAAATACGTGCTCGCCGGAGAGCCTCGTCATGAGAATCTCGAGCTTTCCTGAGAGCACAACAAAGCAGGGCATTCCCATCTCACCCGGCTCGAACAGGATCTCTCCGGCCCGAACTATTCTCGCAGTGCCGTACGGCCGGATGCGGTCGATCTGGGCGGGGGTCAGGACGGGGAAGGCCTGGGCCTGCCGGTCGGGTGTGTTTATCGATGGCTGCATGGACTCGGTCACTTGTAAATGCCTTCCCGCCAGTGGCTGATTCCGTTTCAAATTTCAACATGATCATCTCATGTGGACCGCACCGCACAAAGATACAACCGATACCATCGTCTAATTGCTCAAAGCTCACCTTTCTGCTTTGATAACGTGATGCTGTGGGTTCAATCAGAATCTGCATCCCGGAAACGTCTTTGAAGATGAATTTTCCAGCTTTTCGGAGGAAAGCGATACCATTGTCCAATTGCTTTACCCCCTCACGTCTGGCCTAATCGCAGTGCTTCGAGATGCACGTTGATCGTGCTTGGAAAACTCTTTTGCGAAGGAGAACACACCATGTCTGAACTTGCGAGGAAATCTGTGGCTCAGGAACAAGAAGAACAGAAGACAGAGACACGCGCTGCCGTGAAGCGTCTCGCCGGCTTTATGATCGTCGCGGCGGCTGTGGCAGTGCTCGCCGTCCTCGTCGCCGCGGCCGCTTACCCGCAGGAAAAGTACTCACTGAAATCACCGAGCGGAATCGCATTCTCCGACTTCAGGGGGTACGAGGACTGGGCAGTCGTCTCTTCCGCCCGGCAAGACCAAATACTCAAGGTGATCGTCGCCAATCCGACCATGATCACGGCGTTCAAGGCCGGCGTGCCCGGCAACGGCCAGCCTTTCCCGGATGGTTCCATGATCGCGAAGCTCCAGTGGAAGCAGAAGAAGAGCACGGAGGCCCAATTCGACGTAGACGTGCCAGACGTCTTTACCCAGGCTTTCGTGATGGAAAAGGACAGCAAGAGATTTCCGAAAACCGGCGGGTGGGGATACGCGGTGTTCAACTACGAAGCCGCATCGGACAAGTTCACGGCCGATCCCACAAGCCCCTCAGACTGCGGGAACACGTGCCATACGGTCGTGAAGGCGAAGGACTACATCTTCCACCCGTACGAGAAGCGTTGAACCGCGCCTGCCCCCGACATCAGGTACCCCGCACGGCGCCGTTGAATTGAGAACCGTACAAACCGATGCCGATCGGGTGGAGCGAATAGATGCGAGCCGAAATCAGCACGAACCGCCGCCTCTTTCTGGGCAATGCGGTGATGACCATCGCTGCTGCCCAGCTCGGCATCGCCGGATGTGCTAAGGCACAGTCACGAGCGGCGGCTGAATTGCCCGTTGAAGGTGATCTTCCGTCTCTCGGAGGCGCGACGACGTGGCTCAACTCGCAGCTCTTGACGCCGCGCGGCCTGCGCGGAAGCGTCGTTCTCTTCAATTTCTGGACCTTTTCCTGCATCAACTCCATTCGAGTACTTCCCTATTTGCGCGCGTGGGCCGCGAAATACAAGAACCAGGGTTTGGTTGTCATTGGCGTGCAGGCGCCCGAGTTCGAATTTGAAAAAAGCGTCGACAATGTTCGCTGGGCCGTAAAGGACAGGATGATCGATTATCCGATCGCCATCGACAATGACCTTGCGATCTGGCGAGCCTTTGATAACAGCTATTGGCCGGCTCTTTATTTTGTCGACGCGCGCGGGCATATTCGGCATCATCGATTCGGCGAAGGTGAATACGAACAGTCGGAATTAGTCATTCAGCAATTGCTGGCCGAGGCTGGAGCCCAAGGCGTCAGTCATGAGTTAGCTAAGGTCGAAGGCGTTGGCATCGAAGCTGCACCCGACTGGGCCGACTTAAGATCGCCTGAATCCTATGTCGGCTATGATCGCGCCGAGAACTTCGCGTCCCCCGGCGGCCAAGCCTGGGACAAGCGCCACGTCTATGCCGGTCCCTCGACATTAAAGCTCAACCAATGGGCGTTTTCAGGTGAATGGACGGCAAAGAAGGAGTTTGCCTTACTAAATGCACCGAACGGGCAGATCGCGTATCGCTTTCACGCCCGCGATCTTCATCTCATCATGGGTCCGTCAGCGCCGGGAACTACGGTGCGTTTCCGCGTGACGATCGATGGACAGCCGCCCGGCGTTGCGCATGGGGTCGACGTTGACGGTCAGGGCAACGGCACTGTGATCGAGCAGCGACTCTACCAATTGATCCGGCAACCGCAGCCCATCGTTGATCGCCAATTTCAGATTGAATTTCTCGATCCGGGCGTCGAAGCGTTTGACTTCACGTTCGGCTAATTCATGGAGAGGCTATGGCGCCTCACAACTATCGCTGGCTCAGTGCAGCGCGTTCAGTTACCGGCGGGCGCCTCAATCAAACATATGGACGGCAAGACTAACAAGCTGCTTTCGAACCAAAGGAGACGACCTATGAAGAGCGCAGAAGCAATCGGAATCTCACGCCGGCGTTTCGCGATCGCCGGACTATCAACTGGAGCGGCAATGCTCGCGCCGGGCACACTCTTCGCGGAAGGCGTCCAGCCCCTATCCGTCGAGGCGCAATCGGCAGACCTGCCCGCGGCAGCGCCAGCGGCGAACACATCGTTCCGCCCGCTCAAGCAGATTGATGCCGGCCTCCTCAATGTAGGTTACGCGGAAGACGGCCCGGCAGATGGTCCGCCCGTCATTCTTCTCCACGGTTGGCCCTACGACATCTACAGCTTCGCCGATGTAGCGCCGCTGCTTGCCGCGAAGGGCTACCGGGTGATTGTCCCGTACCTGCGCGGTTACGGCTCTACGCGGTTTCTTTCGAATGAAACTCTTCGCAATGGCCAGCCATATGTGGTGGCCCTCGACATCATCAATCTCATGGACGCTCTTAAAATCCAGAAAGCGATCCTTGCCGGTTTTGATTGGGGAGGAAGGACGGCCGATATCATGGCGATTCTCTGGCCGGAGCGTTGCAGGGCGCTCGTCTCCGTGAGTGGCTATCTGATCTCCAGCCCTGCAGGCAACAAAGCGCCGTTGCCGCCAAACGCCGAGCTCCAGTGGTGGTACCAATACTACTTTGCCACCGAGCGTGGCCGCGCCGGCTACGACAAATACCGGCACGACTTCGCGAAGCTCATTTGGAAGATCGCCTCGCCCAAATGGAACTTCGATGATGCCACGTTCGATCGCACCGCGGCATCCTTCGACAATCCGGATCACGTCGCCATCGTGATTCACAATTATCGCTTTCGGATCGGGCTGGCTGATGGCGAACCGCAATATGACAAATTCGAAAAGCAGCTCGCTCAGCTTCCGGCCATCGCCGTGCCCGCCATTACCCTCGAAGGCGATGCCAATGGTGCACCGCACCCTGCTGACCCGTCAGCCTATCGCCAGAAATTCACCGGCAAATATGCAAGCCGGATCATCAGCGGCGGAATCGGCCACAATCTGCCTCAGGAAGCCCCACAAGCGTTCGCGCAAGCCGTAATTGACGTCGATGGGTTCTGAGAATCTGCAGTTCAGGAGGACTCTTTACTATGCCAAGCCGAATCAATCAAAGTCGCTCGTGGTCTTTGAGTGCGGCGGTCATCACCGCCTGCCTGGTCGCTTCATCAACCGCTGCGCAAACCGCGAGGGAGGTGCTTGGAGCACCGGCTGTCGAGCCCCTTCAAAACGAACCGCCCGCGAAGATCGTCATCGATCCGCCTCTTGCAGAATCCCTTTCGCATGGCCGGGTGGTGATTCAATATCGCGCGGAAAATCTGCACATCGTGCCGGTGTTCGGGGCCGCTGCGCTTGCCGTGTCTCCCCGGATCGGACACGTCCATGTGACGGTCGATGATGCCCAGTGGGTCTGGGCCGACGCGAGCGGAGAGCCGGTGATTCTCAACGGCCTTCCACCCGGGCCGCATAAGGTCCGGATCCAACTGGAGACTGCCAACCATCAGCTCCTCGATCAGGGCATCGTTCAATTCACTGTGCCCGAGGCTCAGGCGACTGCGCCATCCACAGCGCAAACCGAGGGCGAAGCGAATGGAGCGGCAACCGCCCCGGCTTCCCATAGCGAACCACCGGCAAAGATCATCGTCGATCCGCCGCAGGCCGATCGGCTGGCGCGTGGCGTTGCGTTCATTACATATCGCGCGGAGAATCTGCAAATCGTGCCGGTATATGGTCCTGCCGCGCTCGCCGTGTCTCCGCGCATCGGGCATATTCACGTAACAGTCGATGACGCCACCTGGCACTGGGCAGACCCAAGCGGAAATCCGATCATTCTCCAGGGCCTCGCACCCGGGCCGCACAAAGTTCTGATTGAACTCGTCAATGCCAACCACCACCCCTTGGACAAGGCGGTCATCACGTTCACGATTCCCAGTACAACTCCCAGCACAACCCAGCCTGGCAGCCATCATTGAGGCCAGTTGGCAAGTTCAACTCAAGCAATTTGCGAGAGGAGTCTTCCAGCCATGCGATCGGACATCGTTCCCGGTGCGCTCTTCCCCGATTTCGAACTGACAGATCACGCTACGAAGCGCCGCAAGCTTTCGGAACTGCAGGGCCAGCATCCGATGGTTCTGGTGCTCAGCCGTGGTGGTTATTGTCCCAAGGATCGCCGCCAGGCCGAACTCCTTGTCCAATTCCACCGCGAGATGGAAGTTGGATACTGCCGTCTGGTCACGATCAGCACCGACAACATCACTTTAACCAACGAGTATCGCTCAGGCGTCGGCGCCCACTGGCCGTTTCTCTCCGACGCCGGGCGTGTCCTTCAAAAAGATCTCGATATTGCCGAGTACACTGACCCCGATCACAATCCGATGATTCCCCACGTCATTGTTCTGGAGCCGGGCCTCGTCGTATACAAAATCTACAACGGCTATTGGTTTTTCGGCCGTCCGACGCTCGAGGATCTCCGTCAGGACCTTCGTGCAGTCACTCGAAAGTGCCGGCCTGATTGGGACATCACGACGCCGGAAATGAAGGCCGCATGGAAGGAGGGCCGCAAGGAACTCTTCTATCCCTATGGCAAAACCTATGCGCAAACATGGGGAGAGCAAGACTGAACCTGGCCTTCGATATGAAACGCACCGGTTCAGGATCTTTTCCGAGCTAATTATGTGGCAGCTCGGCAATAAGCACATACGGTCATCTACCGCTGACTGAGACCCGACTTGAGATGATCGCCCCCCTGGTGTTGTTGCGCGACTCGCTTAGTCTTGGTCCAGATACTCTTGAGGCACGTCGTCCTCGGGCACTTCACGCGTGCGAACTTCCTGCCCCTCGCGTTCTCTAGAGTCTTCCACGCCCGACACCACCCCTGCCTCGAACGCGTTTCCTTCTTCCAACAACTCGTCAACACTTTCAGAATCTGCACTCTCGACGTCCGATAAGCCCTCCAGATCTCCCGATTGCAATCCCGAGACCTCTCGCGAGGGTTCTAGTGAACTCAGCTGTAGGTCTTTGTTCCGCCTCGTCCGGTTAACGGCTTTGGCGCTCCTTGTTTTCGCCGGCGCCTTCTTCCCGGCTGCGGTTTTGTCCGGAACGGTTTTCCTCTTTGCCAACCGCTTCTGTGCTGGCTGCAGCGGCTTTCTGACCTCACTTTTTTTCGATCTCGTTGATTTCTTCTTGGTCTTCTTTTTGGTGGCCATTCGCGCAGTCTAGCACCGTCCCGTGGACGCGGTAAAACGAACGTGGGTGTTCGTTGGCTATGTTTCTATCGCATACGTCTCGATCAAATGGCGCACCGTCTGCTCGCCAGGAAGATCTCGAATACCGGCAATCCATCCGCGGGGCTTTGGGGACGTTTCCGATGCGAGTGAATCGGAGGGCGACGACGCGTCATCTCATCCAGTGGGGGAACCCGTGGCTGCCTCTCGCGTCGGCATCGTTGGTGGTGGTTTCGGTGGTCTTTATTCTGCGCGCGAGCTCAGCGGCACACCGGTTCAGGTAACGCCGATCGACAAGCGAAACTATCACTTGTTCCGCCCTATGCTGTATCAGGTCGCGACCGGACTGTTTTCGCCGGACGAGATTGGCGCCGCTCTGCGCTGTATCCTCGGCAACTGTCGCGCGAAAGTTGGATTGGAGTGCCGGCAGAGCGACATTGACCGCCGTGCTGTCGATGAAGGCCATGCTGGAACCGATGATGGTTGCAGCCAGAATCCAAATTCTCGATTTGGAGGCACACGAAATCTCACCGTGGCCCGACCGGATGACGGCTTCGTCACAAGGAGGTTTCATGAGCTCCAGGGACGCAAGCGTTCGGGGATGCAAGAGAACGGGAAGCTGCAGGTCGCACCTTTGAGACCTGGGAATGCATAATGCGTGGTTGGGCGGTCAACCGTTTGGAATCGACGCCAGGCCCTGGAAATCAGGTGTCCGCTCAACCCTTTTGGGCTTCCATCGCCGCCTCGGCCTCGAGGCTTTTCTGGTCCCGCGAGATCGTCGCGACAGCGAGGGTTCGTCCCCCGCGTTTATAAGACACGGCACAATCGCGAGCATTGAGATCGCCGTCAATCTCCGTCGAATCCCAGCGTTCGGCGTGTCCCACATAATTAATGGCGAGGTCGTAGTGCTGGCTCCAAAAAAATGGCACGGCATCGAATCGTTCGCGGTAACCCAGAATGTTCTTTGCTGCCATCTGCCCCTGCCGTTCGGCCACGACCCAGTGCTCGACCCGAATCCGCTCTCCAGAATGCGGATCGGGCCACCGCGCAACGTCGCCTGCTGCAAAGACGCCGGCAGCGCTGGTTTCGAGGTATTCGTTGACCACGATGCCGCGATCTGTGGCTAGACCCGCTTGCTCGGCCAGGCTCAGGGAGGGGCTCACGCCGACGCCCAAAACGACGAGGTCCGCTTCAAGTGTGGCGCCGCTGGTCAAGGTTAGAGTGTTTGCGTCAATCCTCTTGACGGTTTCCCCCAAGTGGAACCGAACTCCGTGAGCTTCATGAAGCCCACGAATCATGCCGCCGATTTCCGGACCCATCACGCGTTCCAAGGGCTGCTTCTCAGGCGCTATGACGTCCACTGCGATTCCCAGCGTGCGCAACGACGCGGCAACTTCCAGACCAATGAAGCTCGCGCCGACTACGGCGGCTCGCTTGGCAGATGCAGCTTGAGAAACAATTGCACGAGCGTCTGCGAAAGTTCGCAGATAGTGAATCTGGGAATCTGTGGCGCCATCAATCTTCAATCGGACAGGCTCCGCCCCAGTTGCGATCAGGAGCGCTTCAAACCCATACGTCTCGCCATTCTCCAGGTGGACACGTTTCGCCGGGATGTCCAACGCCGATACCCGGGAGTTGAGCACGAGATCAATATTCTGTTCACGGTAATACTCAGGTAATCGCAACCGCATCCAGTCATCCGGCGCAGCGCCAACGAGAAAGTCCTTAGACAGATTCGGCCGGTCATACGGCGGCCAATCATCCGCGCTGATCATAGTCAGCCGGCCATCGTAGCCTTCCCGGCGAAGCATCTCCGCGGCTCCAAGGGCTGCGGCGCCGCCTCCTATGATCACCACTGATGCAGGTGGCTTCCGGCCGTCTGTGGTGCTACGCAGTTGTTTTCGACCGGGCTCTGGAAGCTTTTCCCGGACAAATATTTTGTCGTCAATTCTCTCCACCCGCCAGCGGGGGATCGAGTCGAACGCGGGGGCTCGCATGGTTTCTCCGGAGTGGAGGCTGATACAGGCATGATGCAGGGGACAACGCAGAGTGTCTCCGACAACCAAGCCTTGCGAAAGCGCTCCGTGGTAGTGCGTACAGTTTGCACCGACCGCAAAAAACGCCTCGCCCCGGCGCACCAGGACGACATCTTCGCCACCTGCCTGACCAACGGTGATGCCGCCGTCGGCAAGATCGCGAACTGACAACCCATCTCCAAAATCGCGTTTCTCGGATTTTTCTGCTTCTGCCATATCTTTGCCGCCAACCTACGATCATATTGCACCCGAACGGAAGATTCAGGATGACCGCAGTTGCAATCGATAGCCGATGCCGCTGACACCGACGAGAGGCTGACGCCAGCCGGCCGCTGCTTCTCGATCAGTTTTTCACCGAGCGGCAGGAGCGGAGCCGCTCAATGCGGCTTCCCACGGGTCTAGCTTCGGATGAATGCCAGCAGGTCCGCATTGATCACTTCGGCATGAATGGTCATCAGGCCGTGAGGGAAGCCGGGGTAGATCTTTAGCGTGCCGTGCTTGAGCAACTTCGCCTGCAGCAGTGAAGCGTCTTTGTAGGGGACAACTTGATCGTCGTCGCCCTGCATCACGAGGGTCGGCACCGTAATCGCTTTCAGATCGTCCGTTTGGTCTACCTCGGAGAAAGCCTTGATGCCCTCGTAGTGATCGAGCGCGCCGCCCATCATCCCCTGACGCCACCAGTTCCGGATGACTCCCTGCAAGGCCTTCGCGCCGGGTCTGTTGAAGCCGTAAAACGGCCCCGAAGCGAAATCGAGAAAAAACTGCGCCCGGTTCTCGGCCAGCACCTTGCGGAATCCGTCGAACACTTCGATCGGAGTGCCGCCCGGGTTGTTTGCGGTCTTGAGCATGAGCGGGGGAACGGAGGCGATCAGCACGGCTTTGGCGACGCGGCCTTGAGGGCCGCCGTATTTGGCGACATAGCGAGCCACCTCGCCGCCACCCGTCGAATGGCCGATGTGGATCGCATTCTTCAGATCGAGATGCTCGACCACTGCCGAAGCGTCGGACGCGTAATGGTCCATATCGTGGCCAGTGCCCACCTGCGAGGAGCGGCCGTGACCGCGCCTGTCGTGCGCGACGACGCGATAGCCGTTGGCAAGGAAGAACAGCATCTGCGCGTCCCAGTCATCGGACGAAAGAGGCCAGCCGTGATGAAACACGATGGGCTGTGCGTCCTTCGGTCCCCAGTCCTTGTAGAAAATCTGTGTACCGTCTTTGGTTGTAATCATTGGCGTACCGTCCCCTCCTGTGTTTGTGTGTGAAGTTGCTGAAGCCATCATCGCATGCAAATATAGCGCCCGTTCACGGCCCCTGGCTGTCAAATAATCGACACATGTCGATGCGCCGACATTGCGCATGAGTCTAATGGGTCAATTTGTGGCGCCCGAATGCTCCAATTCGTTTGCCTTCCATTGGGTGGGGCTTGTGTCCTTCCAGGCAAGCGCCCCAACTTCAGTTCGGACCCGATACACAGTTGCCATTACGCCATAAGCCGGGAGACGAGTCTATCAGACGATGGTATCGATTGATGCTTTCGTATCGGTTGGGGCGACGATCGCGCGTGAAGATGGACGGCTGATGTCATCGTATCCAGACCTATAAGATACAAATGCAGGAGAAACGCTCAGGCCGAGGCGCTAAAAACGGAAGCGTTAGCACAATGTTGTTGAGGGCCGCTTCGAGTCGAGTTACAGTTGTGTCTTAAGGGCTACCCTGATGGATCCCGATCTGAAGAGCGCACCCGAATTGCCAAATCAATTGTCAGCCCTCGCGCAGCCAGTATCCGCGCCACTTACCCGCGCCGCGATCTTCTTGATCGTATCGCTCAATCCAGGTTCCGATGTTCGCGCCACGCTGCGCTCGTTCTTGAGTGACCTCGCCAAGCTGTTTCGCGCAGTAGAATTTCGCGACCTGGAAGGAGGACTCTCCTGCGTCATGGGGATCGGGTCCGACGCGTGGGACCGCCTTTTCGGGCCACCGCGGCCGGCGGAATTGCACCAGTTCCGGGAGATTCGCGCCGGAGAGCGTCATGCGGTATCGACGCCGGGCGACCTGCTGTTCCACATTCGAGCCAAGCGCATGGACCTCTGCTTCGAATTGGCCACGCAGATTATGGCTCGCATCGGAAATGCCGTTTCTCCGGTCGACGAGGTACAGGGCTTCCGCTACTTTGATGACCGCGATCTGCTGGGTTTCGTCGACGGGACCGAGAATCCTAGAGGAGCGGCCGCGACCGCCGCCGTTCTCATCGGTGATGAAGATGCCAACTTTGCTGGCGGCAGCTATGTCATCGTGCAGAAATACCTGCACAACCTGGAAGCGTGGAATGCTCTCTCCACGGAGGTGCAAGAGCGCATTATCGGCCGCGCCAAGCTTTCCGATATCGAATTGGACGACTCTATCAAACCAGCCTCGGCGCACAGCGCGCTCACTACCATAGTCGAGGACGGGAAAGAGATAAAGATTCTACGGGACAATATGCCGTTCGGCCGTCCCTCACAGGGCGAATTCGGCACCTATTTCATCGGCTACAGCCGTTCCCCCTGCACCATCGAGCAAATGCTGGAAAACATGTTTGTCGGCAGGCCACCCGGCAACTACGACCGCCTACTTGACTTCAGCCGGGCTGTTACTGGAAACCTGTTCTTTGTGCCATCGGCGACTTTTCTGGAGACCGCAGCTGAAGACCAGCCCAAAGTTGCGGAACCCTCCTCAGCGTCAGCGGTGGACGAAACCGCTTCATCCATTCCATCGGTGCACGACGGTTCGCTTCGCATCGGATCCCTCAAAGGAGAAAAACGACATGAATAATCTTCATCGCGACCTTGCTCCCATTTCCGACTCGGCCTGGGCGCAGATTGAAGCCGAAACGTCGCGGACCCTTAAGCGCTACCTTGCCGGACGGCGGGTCGTCGACGTGAAGGGTCCGGCCGGCACAGGCCTGTCTGCTGTTGGCACCGGCCACCTGCGGGCGATCGCCGCCCAAGCGAAAGGCATCGTCGCAAGGCAACGCGAAGTTAAGGCGTTGGTCGAACTGCGTGTTCCATTCGAACTGGATCGCCACGCGATCGACGATGTCGAGCGTGGCGCAAATGATTCCGACTGGCAAGCCGCGAAGGACGCCGCGCGACAGATCGCCTTTGCCGAGGATGGAGCCATATTTGAGGGTTACCCCGCCGCCGGCATTGAGGGAATTCGTAAAGGGACCAGCAATCCAATCATGGCTCTCCCGGTTGACGTGCGCCAGTACCCGGAGGCCATTGCACAGGGTCTGAGCAGATTGCGTCTCGTAGGTGTTAACGGCCCCTACTCGGTGCTACTCGGAGCCGATGCGTACACCGCACTGGCTGAGACCAGCGACCACGGATATCCGGTGTTGGAGCACGTCAAGCGGCTCGTCGACGACCAGATCATCTGGGCGCCTGCCATTGCCGGCGCATTTGTCCTGACTACACGCGGCGGTGACTTCGAATTGCACATTGGCCAGGACGTCTCCATCGGCTATCTCAGCCACACCGATACGTCCGTCCGCTTGTATCTGCAGGAGACGTTCACTTTCCTCCTGCTCACTGAGGAAGCTGCAGTGGCGCTGGCTCCTCCCCAGAAGGCAAAGAAAGTTTGAAGCGACACCGAGATTCTTCTCACACTGATTTCGCAGGCTCTTCAAGGGCCTTGTCGGAGTCGCAATGAGAAGCACATAATGAGCTGCGATTAGCTGCTCGGTGGTTCTGGCTCGTTTACCGCGGTCGGCGCCATTCCTAGCTATTGATTCCTGAGAAGAAGCTCACGCATATACTGCTGCAAAGTCTCTAAGTGGCCCTGCCAGGCTTCTTCGATTCTTTGCATCCACTCTTCATGCGCAGCTCTTTCAGCGAGCGCTCTTTCCGTGTTTTGTTCAAGCGCAATGGCCCCAGAATTCGCTTGAGCGAAATGCTCTTGACGCATCTGAGTAGCCATAACATCTCCAATGCGAATGGTTGCGGTCGTCATAACGGTGCTCCTTGTGCGGCAGCCGCGAGATTCTTCTGGCGCAATCTGTGCAGTGTTGGGGTTCGATTCGTTCGTTTGCGCCGCACAGGAGCCATTACGCCAAAAAAGTCGGGGCGGATCTATTGGACAAAGGTATCGATTGATGCTTTGGTGTCAATCAATGGAACCACGCGCCGCAGGAAATCCGACAGCTAAATGAATCTTGTTTACCACGTGAGGAGCTGCCCCCTATATCGCAGCCTGCGTAAGGTGTAGGTAATCCAACTTCCGTCATCCTTCATCCGGACATCCTGCTTATACAGGTGAGTTAACTCCTCCTCACGCACCCCGGACATGAGCAAGGTCCGCCAACACATCCGGTGATAATCGCTGGCTACGTCGAATATCCTCTTGAGTTCATCGTCAGAGTAGACGCGGATGTCCTCACTCGACCTACTGGGAGCCTTGGGGCAATCGCCCTCCTCAAAAATATTGACGCCCGACGCCCGGAGCATTTTCTGGATGTAGATGAAGTGGTTTTCTTTGGTGGTCTTGGTCGTGTCCCCACCTGTCCGTTTCTTCAACGTCGCGATGTAGGTGATGGCTGATTCGCGGGTCACAGCCGCCAGCGGAGTTTTCTCTCCGATGACCGCCTTGAACGCTACAAGGATGTCTTCAATCGCGTCATACGTGCGTTGCTTGCGTCCACCCGACAGAATCTTGAGCCGGTACGATTTCAGGAAGTCTCCAATTGCATCACTGACCGTCAGGACTCTCGGCCTTTCTTCTTTCACTTCTGCCTTTTGCCCGGTCGCGAGTTGTTGCCTGAGTTGTTGAGACTTTGCTTCAAGCCGGGACTTGCGCCCCTCATTGCGGTAGAGCTTAAACAGCGTCCACGCCTCATTCGGGTCTGGACTTAGAGGAAGCCATTTGCCGCCGTCGCTGGCAACGTACTTGCCGCCCTCAACAACGGTTGGGGTGTTCGTCTTGGGCAGGAACACAGAGTGAGGCTTCAAGCCAAAATTTTCGCTGTAGTCGGCACGGAGGTATTTCCAGCCGCTCGGAAGACGGACGTACTTATACAGCCGTGCGTCCTGACTGAGAGTAAGGTTTGGTAGTGTACTTTGGGTTGCCACTGGTATCAAAGTTCTCCTCTCGGTCAATACCGAAAAATGAGGAAAACTAAGCTTTACCGCTGGCTTTTCTTAGGAAGAAAACCTAAACCATTCATTTTAAACGGCTGGTGCCGAAGAAGGGATTCACGCCCCAGTCTTTTAGCAAGTCATTCCATTTCAATGAAATACCGCTATCTATTGAATACACGAATCTTTCGCATTTTTCAATCCTTTCAACCTGGTCAACCTGTTCAATGGGTTGCTACGGATTTCGCCTGAAAG